>ULPT01028862.1_pt1 | contig 32222 bp, 26 predicted proteins | sample 1953751 | NCBI WGS metagenome assembly ULPT01 (sample SAMEA4835636, study PRJEB28245) | human gut metagenome | biome: gut microbiome; material: fecal sample | place: Denmark | collected 2008 | reverse complement strand
TGTCTTGTCCTTTGGTCCAATTAGAGGGGTTCAGTACATTCAGAGCGGCTTTTAGTTTATTCGCTTCGCAGAGCAACAACCGGATCTTTCTTAGCAGCAAGCAAAGCTGGAACAAGACCCGCAATTGTTGTCAGTATCATAGAAAGGACAAGAACAACAGCAGCCGTCCAAGGCGCTAAGGAAGCGAGATTTGTCAGGTACGAGTAATTATAATGGATGATCACATTGAATATAACCTGAATAATATATGTAATCAGGATACCGAACAAGCCAGAAGATAGACCAATCATCCTAGATTCTGCATTAAACAGGTGGGAAACATCTTTCTTTCTTCCACCTAACGCACGAATAACACCGATTTCCTTGATGCGTTCCCTTACTGAGACATAGGTAATGATTGCAATCCTGACGGTAGAGACAACGAGAGATAAAGAAGTGAAGGCAATTAAAGCAATTGTGATTCCTTGAATAATCCTATCGACCCTAGCGACAACTAAGGCAACATTGTCCGTATATTTGATTTCCTTGCGGTCTTCTTTCTTAAGAACCTTATCCGGAAGAACGATATCCTCATCGCTGTTCCATTTGTCGAGATACTGAGTGATCTTATCTTTCTCAGGGAAGTCCTTCGGATAGAAGTTGATGGTGGATGGAAGAGTCTCACCACCGACATGACGTGCCGTCAAAGTTGCATTGGAGGCCGAACTGACACCAGCCCCTGTTTGACCCCTGAACCTATTGATTAAGGAAGCAAGCGAACTAGAGTAATTTCCGATAAAGCTTGTTCCGGTCTTATCTTCTCCTTCGACATCCGGCTTATCTGGATCATGGTATTGATAGTTGAACTTATAGTAGATTCCATAGTCAACTGTCACTAGAGTATCACCCTGTTTTGTGTTCCTCTCTCCAGAAGTGTAGCCTTGCCGCTGCGGATTTGCTTTCACATAGTCTTTGATAAAAGTAACAATCTTAGAATAATAGTTATCTTCAATGTATTTCTTTGCAAAGGCAGGAGTGTAATAGAATCCGGCAGAGAGAGAAGAGTACCTACGGTTTTCCTTCGGTTTCCTGATGCCAACGACTTTCCTCTTCCTTGCTTTCGTATCCTTATTCCAATCTGCCTTTGGCTGATAGGAATAATAATAAGGACGTAGAGAAGATGTCGAAGAATCCTTATTTTCCGTGAAGATCGTATCATTCGTATAGTAGTAGAACTCTTTGTTCCTGATTTCGTCATAGGATAGACTCTTTCGTTCATTGAACTTGCTATCATCATAATCAAGTCCACGGAATTTATTAATGGTACGCCTGATATCATCCTGATCATAATAGCCAAGCAAGGATAAGGCAAGATCCGTTACTTGTTCTTTTGAAGAGACAACCAACCTGATTTCGTTTGGTTCTGTCGCATAGTGTCCAGCCAGCCTATCATATTGTGTCCTGATGTAGTCTTTATTGCTAAGGCACTGAGAGAAAGAGGTTAGTTCACCAAGCCTAGAAGAAATACCGCTTAGCTCCTGACCATCCTGTTTTCCGCCTTCTTCAATAATAGTTCTAGCAAAAGAAAGAATCGAAGACAGCGAGTATTTTTCATCTGCCTGATGTCCAAACCTTTTATCCTGGGTATAGATGTTATTCGAAGGGTCAATACCGAAATTCAAGCTTAGACAGGAAGCAGTATCATCCGGCATCTGAGAAAGGAAGTTAATATAATCTTCCGTGATTTCGTTTTGAATCCTCGTGCTGCCAAGACTCTTTTGCTGTTCAATCAGTTTTTTAATCCTATATTTGACATCAATATATCCGTCTTTGGTAGTACTCTCCTTAACAACCCGTGCATTTGCCGCAGACCTTCCTTTTTCCCTCAAAGAGCTTAAGTCCATAGAAGACTTGGATACACTAATAGGATTTCCAGAGAGCATCTGCCTTTCCATTTCGTTCCTGTAATTAGAAACACCGTGGCTAATAGCAAGCACAGCGGAAACGCCGATTATACCGATAGAAGCAGCAATAACTGTAAGAATAGTTCTGTTCCTTTTTGAGACAAGATTCTTAGCAGAGAGAGCAAAGGCAGTCCGCCAGGACCTCTTTGCCTTTTCATTCTTATTGATGGTCTTCTTTTCGTTTTCCGGTAAGAGAGAATAATCGATAGCTTCTTTATCTGCTTTCTTGTCCTCTTCCTCAGTGAGTGGATTCGAGTCCGAAACAATCTTTCCATCAAGCAAGGAAATAATACGGGAAGAGTAAATCTTCGCAAGTTCCGGATTATGGGTAACCATGATAACAAGACGCTTCTGGCTAACCTTCTTAATCAGTTCCCTGATTTGAACAGAAGTTTTGCTATCCAAAGCACCAGTCGGCTCATCAGCAAGAAGAATTTCCGGCTCATTGACAAGGGCTCGTGCAATAGCAACACGCTGACATTGTCCACCAGAAAGCTGATTTGGTTTCTTCTTGTACCTACCTTTTAATCCAACTTCATCGAGAACAGCTTTGGCTCTTTGTTCACGTTCGGATTTACTGATGCCAGAGATGGTAAGAGCAAGTTCTACATTCTCTAGAATATTTTCCTGTGGAATCAGGTTATAGCTCTGAAAAACAAAACCGATTCGATGGTTCCGGTAAATATCCCAGTCCCGATCCGTAAAATCTTTCGTAGAACGTCCATTGATCCTTAAGTCACCTGTAGTGTAATGGTCAAGTCCGCCTAGAATGTTCAATAAAGTGGTCTTACCACATCCAGAAGGGCCAAGAATAGAAACAAACTCATTGTCTCGGAAAGTAAGAGAGATTCCTTTCAAAGCCTGGATTTCCAGGTCTTTCGTCTGATAGGTCTTAGTGATTTCTTTTAATTTGAGCATGAATTTATCTCTTCTTTCCGTAACTCTAATATCGTACTCTAAATATTAAGAAGAAAAAAGAAGAAAAATGGAAAAACTAATTTTTTCTTTTTTCATCATCCATCCGCTTAGAAAAAAAGAATCAATTTCTTGTTGCTTTTTCTCATTCCCTCCTTTAAAATTACCCCCAGGGTAAAAACCGATGATAAAAGAAAATTGCATTTCCAACGGTCAGCTTTCCACAAAGAAACGGGGATATTTTTTCTTTCTTTCCATCGTTAGTTATCAGAAATAGATACCAGGGGCTCCTCTTCGAGCCCCTCTTTTTTTGCCCAGAAACAGAAAGGGGAACAAGATGGAAGAAGTCAAAAAGCATGCCAATGGCAGGATACTAGATGTCGACGAAAATCCGAAAAAAGCAAGTCAATGGATTATTCTTGCAATCCAGCACGTCTTAGCAAGGTTCGTTGCTTGTATTACGGTTCCGAGGATTGTATTTTCCGGTTATGTAGCTCCGAATGGAAGTTCATTAGTCTCAAGTCTTATCGCACCGACCATTCTCTCGGCGGGTGTCGGAAGCTTGATTTATTTAGTCTTAACAAAGCTGAAATCTCCAAGGTTCTTAGCTTCTGCCTTTGCATACATCTCCCCAATGCTCTCCGCTATCGCACTTGGTAAAGAGCCAGTCTTCAATGCACAGGGCGTCTTCCTTGGATACAGTGCAAACTTATGGGGCCTTCCAATCGGTAGGGCCTTTGTCGGTCTTGTCTACATCATTGTCAGCCTGATTATCCGTTTTGCAGGAGTCAACTGGCTGAATAAGCTTCTTCCGACCATCGTCGTAGGACCTGTCATCAGGGTCATCGGACTTGGCCTTTCTACTTCTGCTGTTTCGAATCTTAGGACTGGTCCACATCTCTCCTTCACTTCTCATGGAACACCAAGCTGGTCTAGCGGATACAACCTCATCGCCCTATTATCCGGACTTGTCGCGAGGATTGTCACTGCCTTATGTTCCCACTATGGTAAAAAGACAGTTGCCTTAATTCCGTTTGTCTTAGGAAGGTTAGCCGGTTATGCCGTTGCTGTTGTCTTCACCGGTATCTCCTATGCCATTCCGGAAAGCAATTATCTCCACGATTATTTCAAAGTCCTCGACTTCACACCTCTTGTTAATCTGTTTACAAAGGTGGATCCGGAGACCGGACACCGCGTTGCCAACATCACCATCCAATCCTTCCTCGATTATCCTCGTTTCCTCTTCCTCCCGGAAACCTGGAACTATGCTGCAACCAATAGCATCTGCTATACCACAACAAGCGAACTTCCTTCCATTTTAGAGGTTGGTAAGACTACTGTTGTTGCTTCTAGCTTAACCAAAATGACAAATCCGTTCTCTGCTTCTCAGATTGGTTCGATTGCTTTATTATTCCTTCCTGTCTCCTTTGTCACCATCTGCGAACATATCGGAGACCATAAGAACAGGTCTGGAGTCCTCCAGCGTGATTTGCTCAAAGAGCCGGGTCTGACAAAGACATTAAGGGGTGATGGTCTTGCAACTGCTGTTTCTGGTAGGTTCTGCGGTGCTGCGAATACAACCTATGGCGAGAACGTTGCTGTCGTCGGCGTTACGAAAGTAGCTTCTGTCCGTGTCATCTGCTTAGCCTGCTTATTCTCCATTCTTCTTTCTTTCATTTCCCCTCTCAGGGCAATCACGGAAACGATTCCTGCCTGTGTCACTGGCGGTGTTTCTCTGCTCTTATACGGATTCATTGCTGCATCTGGTGTTAAGAGGAGGATCCATGAGCATGTCGACATGGGAAAGACAAAGAATATCTTTGTCACCTCTGTTATCTTAGTCGCCGGTATCGGCGGACTTGTCTTCTCCTTTGGTCCTTGGAAGAACCCAGAGAGGATCAAGATTACTTCAACTGCTGCTGCTAGGATTCTCGGTATCATCAGGAACCTGATTCTGAAAGAGAAACCGGCTGCCAAAGAAGAAGCACAGAATCAATAAAACAGTTTTCAACGAAACATCAAGGAAGAGAGCCATTCCGCTCTCTTCCTTTTCTTTTATCTGATAAAGAAAGAGTGTAAAATAGAAAAGACATGAAAAAAGAATATTTGGGAATAGACTTAGGTTCCGAAAACACTGTCATCTACTCTTACAAACAAAACCGGATTCTATTTCAGGAACCGACTTGCATTGCACTCGATAGCAGGTCCGGACAGATAAAAGAAGTCGGCTATCTTGCCTCTAAGATTGAAGGCAAGACTCCTTTTCCGATCAAAATCATCTATCCAATCCGTAGAGGACTTGTCAATGATGATGATGCCCTTTACAGGTACCTTTCTTCTGTCTTCCATCAGCTTCATCTCGATTTAAAACATAATCCGACCACGCTGGTCCTAACCGCTCCTTCTCTCTGCGGAAAGACAGATCGTAAAGTTCTCGTTCAGGTTGCAAAGAAGCTCTTTGCAAAGGAAGTCTTTATCGAACCAGAGGCAAAGAGGGCTGCTCTTGGCTCCTGTGATAAAGCTTATACTCCCAATGCGACCTTAGTCAGGAACATTGGTTCTGGTGTCACCGATACGGCAATCCTCTCTCTAGGGGAGATTGTCAGCTGGGATACATCGTTTATTTCCGGAGACAGCTTTTCCGAAGCTATCCGCCGTTATAGGATGCAAAAGCAGCATCTGTCGATTGGAAGGAAGACAAGTTCCTACATCAAGAGGACAATCGGTACCTTATCCAAGAGTTCCTCTAATAAACTCATTGAAGTCAAAGGAAGAGATACTCTGACTTCCCTTCCTTCTTCGATTCTGATTTCTTCCGGAGAAATCAAGAACGTCCTCGCTCCGCTTGCTGATTATCTTGTCAGGAAAGTTACGGATGTCATTGCTTCCGTCTCTCCGGAGCTTGCTGCCGATTTGACAAAGACAGGTCTTACCTTAACCGGAGGAGGATCCCTGCTTTCCGGACTAAAAGACTACTTCCGGGATGCCTTATCGATTCCTGTTCATGTTGCCGATAATCCGGAATTATCGGTTGCCGTAGGATTGAAGAACTATATTTCCCATAGGGAAGGGAAATAAATACATAGGAGGTAACTCAAATGGTTACATTAATCGAACTGAAGAAAGCAAAGAGGATGGCACTGAAAAATCACGATGAGAATGCCCAGGATGTCTTAGGCGTTATGATCGGCGACTATCAGAAAGCAGAGGCGGATAAAAGAGGCCAAGGCAAGGAAAGGAACGATGCCGACAGGGTCTCTCTTCTTAACAAGGTAAAGAAAGAGCTCCTGGATGAAAAAGCCAGGTATTTAGCTGCTAACAAGCAAGAAGAAGTAAAGAATATCGATCTTCAGATTAAAATTGTGGAATCCTATCTTCCTCAAAGGAGGAATGAGGACGAAATCAAGGCCGTCATCGAAGGATTAGAAGATCGTTCCATCAAGAACGTCAGGGTTGTCTTCAAGACCAAATATGCTGGCAAAGCAGATAGGGGCCTTGTCTCCAAGATTGCACGTTCCTATCAAGGAAAGTAATCCATCTGATTTCCATGTCTATTAACCAGCCTCTGTTAGGATAGAGGCTGGTTTTTTGTTCTTTTGTTTTAGAAATTGGTATCTAGAATTGACAATTTTCTGCCTAGGCCCTAAAATACTAACTGCTGTTTCTTTCCTGGGGGAATAGTTAAGTGGTATAACAGTGGTCTCCAAAACCATTATTGAGAGTTCGATTCTTTCTTCCCCCGCCATCTGATTTATATCCGAACCTTGTCATTCACCATTACTGGTTCGGTGTTACCATCAAACTTAATAAGCGGAACAAGATTCCAAATGAGTTGAGAAGGTAAATAGAAAAATAGTCACCTCAGAAATGGGGTGATTTTTTTGTAGGTTATCTTTTCGAATGAATACGAAGAAGACTGCTTGTACAATCAACTCTTATTTATCTTATGTCTTTCAACTAGATAATTTTGCTTTGTGATTTATTCCATGTATATTCATGATTTTAGAGCAGACTTTCGTTCCTCCATGCTGGAATAACAATCATCGGTAGAATCAGTCAAAAGCTTTCATCCCTCTTCTATGGCAACAAGCGTATATTTTCATGACTTTCCTTCAATCATTGGGATATAAATATATCGAAGAAAACGGTTGAGTAAAAATTATCCTATCACTGAAAATAATTTCCGTTTACGGAAAAATTTTCAGTGTGTGTTTTATGAAATCCGTAAAAAAATCCTATTTGAACCAATGGATAAAACAAATAAATGGCTATTCTATTTGGTGAAAATTTAAATCTGCAAATATCCTTTCAAAGATTTTATAAATAATCCTGTCATTTCTTCAGGACTTTCCTCAAAGTTATTTTTCATCCATGCTAGAATCACAGAACTGCTTGCGCCAGAAAAGAAAAATGGCTGATATCTATTGTTTAAAACATTTAGATGAATGATTGATTTATAAGTGACATCATAGAATAATTCAGAAATATAGCTATATAGATTATTGGAAAGAAAGATCCCAAAGATACTTCTCATTTCATATATCTTCTTAAAGATGTTGCTTAATAGATCTTTTGCATTTTCTTTATTATCAAATATAAAAAATCTCTCCAGTGATGATAAATAAGAATGTAGAACGTCTTCTAAGTCAGCATAGTATCTATAAAAAGAAGCACGGCAGACTCCAGCTTTTTTAACAACTTCCATGATAGTAATATCTTTTAATTTTTTCTTTTTTAATAAATCAATTGTGGCTTCTTCGATATAAGTACACACATTGTTTGCATTAACCATGAGACATTTAACTCCTATCTGTCTATTCCCGACTCTAGGTGATAGAAATTCTTACGATGAAAGCATATCATGAAATGAGACAAATGTCTAAGGGAGAGTTAATCATGAAAGACTATCTAAATTACAAAGGCAAGGTATGCGTAGTTACCGGCGCAAGTTCTGGTATTGGAAACGCTACCTGCAAAATGCTAGTTGATTTAGGAGCTATTGTATACGGAATCGATAGAAATCCATGCGAAATAGAAGGACTAACGCAATTCATTCAATGTGATCTCTCTGATAAACATAGTATCGATCAAGCTTTCACTAGTTTGCCAAATCACATTGATTCCTTTTTTGGCGTTGCAGGATTGAGTGGTGGAAGAACTGGTTATTGGACCACTTTTACAGTTAATTTCATCGCAAACAAGTACATTACAGATACTTACTTAGCCAACAAGATGTCCTGTGGCGGATCTATCGCCTATGTTACTAGTTGCGGTGGCTTAATGTGGGAAAAGTGGAAGAAAGAATATGTTAAGATAAGGAAAGCAAAGACCTGGGATGATATGGTCAAATTCAGGAAGAAAGTTTCTCCTAAAGATGGAGCAGGCATTAGGGCATACACATTAAGTAAGAGAGCAAGGAACTATTATGCTTCCCTTATGGCTATTGAATTAGGAAAAAAGGGAATTCGTGTGAATGCTTTCCTCCCCGGATCAACCGCTACTGGTATGAAAAAAGAATTTGAAAAAATGGCCGGTGAAGAAGAAAACCTCAAAAAGGAAAATGGTGCAATCGGAAGACTTGCTACACCAGAGGAAATGGCTGAACCGTTAGTTCTTTTGAATTCTGATGCCTCAAGATTTGTTTCGGGATTAATGTATATTGCTGATATGGGACATAATGCAGAAAAAGTATTAGGATATAGCAAAAATCAGTTAGATGTACCTGCAGCATCCAAATTATATAATAGGAAGTTTATGCAGAATATGTTTCGAAAGAAAATGCAATAAGTCTTTTTCTTCAAATCATATTTAGAACTATCAATAGCTTGTGCATATAGGATACAGCAGCTGCTTTTTAAATGCTGATTTTCTGAAGTTAAAGTGTACGCTCAATAAAATTAGGACATGCAAAGTATCATGGCTTATCATCAAACAATTTTGCGTGATAACATGTTTTGGTTTGAGAGAAAACAAAATATTGAGTGACTCGAAAGACGCTATTCTCGTAGAGTAAACTGCTTTCTATAGCTTTGTCTAGATTATTCTGTAAACATCTAGTCCTTGCTTCCTTTATGAGATTGTTCACTCAAGATTTCAATTCTCGCGCAAATCATATCTGCCATTTTCAACTTCATATTCTCGGGCAAATAAGAATCTCTACACATTCTAATATAAGTTTCTTTCCTAGACACGACTTCGGAAAGAATCTTTACAGCTGATTTTTGATTCATCCCACAACGTTCTGAAAAAACGAGAAAATCTTTTTTTCGTATATTTTGTTTTTTTCCATTGATGGTCAGAGCAAATTCTTCTTTGTCTTCAGGAATAATCAAATTAACAGGCAACAGATCATATGCTTCAGACAAGTGATATCGTTCACTTCCAGGACTGGTTTCGATTAAAGAAAAGTTCTTCAAATGCATATCTGAATTTCCAATCACAAACGAAAAAACAAGTCTTAGAAATAATTCCGTCAAATCCAGGCCATTCGAATCCGAATAATGCATGATGACTTTGGCACAACGTTCATAAGAACCCTTATATTTATCAGCAGTCAATCGATTATCCAACTGACAAAAATCTTCCATTGCAAATTGCTCAATATTATTCCCGTCTATTATGCGATCAATCCGCTTAGTAATATAAATAAATTCTTTTCCCTTTCCTTTTAAAAGTGCAAAGGGCACCGTCTTGATTCCTGTAATTCTTGCCCTAGACCTTGCCAGGTATTCTGACTCTGGTAAAAAAGGGTAATTTTCTGTTTGTGGTTTAATAATAAAACCTGTTGGATAATCGACTAATGTCAACCGTGGCTTGCCTTTTTCTTTAGACAAATGGAGAGATAGTTTTTTCTGAACACCAGGAATCGTATATCCTTTATCAATCCATTGACTAGCAAGATTTTTGAGTGCATCATTTGAAACATCTACAATAGGCAGTCGATTCGTTCCAAAGAACTTTTTTATGCAGGAATCATGCCATTGATTTGATATTTCTTCTGGTTTTGAATTCTCTTTCAACTCTTTTCCACAACACAGACATTTCATATTTTATTGCTCCAGATACTCACATTACCGATAGTATCATGACATGCCACAAGCAGAATTCCAAAACGATCATTAGATTCAATTTTCCAATTGTGGACTACAATATTCAAAAGCCATCCTTCTGGAATCAATCCATCAAAGAATGGAAACAGAAAGTGCGATTTATACTCTTCTTTTCTCAAAGGAAGAGTAAGGCTCACAGCAGTAGCATGCGGTGATGATAAATATTCTTCATCGTATTTAAAAGAATATCCGTAATCCGTTTCACTTAATACCCCAGTGAAAACTTTCCGGACGTAAACGTAGGCTATCCGGTAATAAGTCATTATTTACCATCCTTTCTTCCAGGAACTGTTTCCATACCAAACATAGACAAAGCCTGATTGACTTTATCCATACGAACTGTTTCCTTCCCTTGTTCAAGTTCACGAACAAATCGAAGTCCCAATCCAGAACGAATGGCAAACTCTTCCTGAGTAAGTCCAGCTTCTTTTCTCTTTTGTTTCACAAACTGTGCGATTTTATTCATAATTATATAATATACCTTATAGGGTATAAGTTTCCATACATATTATTTAAAAGTACCCGAAGGGGTATATTTTTTTTATACTATCACTCATTCTTTTCTAGAGTAATCTTCTATTCAAAAAAAGAAAGAATACTAAAACACCTGAAATCTCAGAGAAGATGAAGAAGCAAGCACTTCATCAAGCCCTTTTTGAGTGACAGCCATCCATTTTTAATGGTTAAACAGGTTTCGGTCCTTTAAAGGAAAACAATATTATTTTACGAACGCTTCCTGTCTGGTAGAAAAGAAAGATTAGATTGCTTACCTTGTAAGTGTTTATCGAGCGTTTTATGTCGTGAAAAAGAAAAAATTTAGAAGTTTGAATTGTTATTACCTTATTCCAATATCGTTCCTGACCATGGCTCATCAATTGATTTGATTTTCAATATCACCAATGGCAGCATTCAAATTTTCAGACAATGCAAGCAGAATCTTTTATGATTAAAACAAAGCTTTTCTTCTGCCAAATAAAACAGGGCTGCCTAAGCAGCCCCTTTCCAATATCGAATATTACTTCCTTGATATAGAATCCAAAGTGATAGAAAGAGTAGAAGAGAAATAGGTTTCCATCAGCTTTGCCATGCTATTGATATCCTCACTTCCACAAAGTTCTGTAGAGGAATGCCTTGCAAGCTGGGCAAGACCAATATCGACAGCCGTCAAAGAGACCTCAGAATTGGATAAGTTTCCAAGAGTCGATCCTCCGCGAAGATCACTGCGGTTTGTGAAGTACTGATAATTGACACCTGCTTTTTCCGCTATTGCTTTAAAAACCGCGATGGAAAAAGCATCCGAAGTATAAGACTGATTTGCGTTGGATTTGACAACGATGCCTTTATTCCTTTCGACATCCGTCGTCTTATCACTGATTTCCGGATAGTTTGGATGATTGGCATGTGCGTTATCAATCGAGAAGAGAGAAGAAGCCGATAAAGCCTGTTTCAGTTCATCTAGGCTTCCATCCAGAGCAAAAACAATCCGTTCCAAGACATCTTTCAGGAAGGTAGAATTTGCACCCTGCTTTGTCAAGCTTCCGACCTCTTCGTTATCAAACGAAGCAAAGACATCCACTGCCTTATTCTCTTTGGCGTTTAAGAAACCATATAAGGCAGAATAGGCCGAGGAAAGGTCATCTAAGCGTGGAGAGGACAAGAACTCCTTGTTCCTGCCAAGAAAACAAGGTTTCACACGGCTATATAAGAAAAGATCATGACTAAGAACCGTTTCCTCTTTGTTCAGGTTCAATTTCTTTGCCAAGAAAGCATTGAAGTCAAAGCTCTCGTCTCCCATACCAAGGAGAGGGATCCTATCCTTCGCAGGATTATAGTTCCTGGAAGTATTGATAGTACGATTGAAATGAATCGCAAGATTTGGAATCGTCAGAAGGTCTTCATCTATATTGAGAAGACGAGATTCGATTCTGTCTTTGCTCTTGACCCTGACTCTTCCCGCAAAAGAAAGAGGACGATCCATCCAGGTATTATAGATACCGCCTCCGTAAGGCTCTGTATTCAGAAGAATTAGATTCTTATAATGAAGAACCGGATTCGGCTTAATCTTAAAGCTCGGAGAATCGTTATGGGTCGCACTGATCTGGAAGGAAAGACCATCATAGGAAGACGGAATCCGGAAAGCGATAATCGCTGTCTGATTCCGCTCAACAAAATACTTTCCGCCTTTTTCAATATGGAAAGGAAGATCTTCCTTCAGTTTCGTATACCCAGCCTTTTCCAATTCCTCTTCCCTATTCTTCACAGCATGGAAGACAGAATAAGATTTTTCCAGCCTTTCTTTTACAAATTGTTTTGCTTGCATGATGTTTTACCTCTGTAGTATTCTATCAGAGCTATAAGAAAAAAGGATTCTCTTTCTTGTAAAGCAGCTTTTTCAATGGTAAACTAGTATGCTGTTTTTAAGCCGAGTGCTTAGCTCAGCGGGAGAGCGCTTCCTTCACACGGAAGAGGTCGTAGGTCCGATCCCTATAGCACTCACCATGAAAACGCCAACTTAGCTCATCAGGTAGAGCAGCTGATTTGTAATCAGCAGGTGGCTGGTCCGAGTCCGGCAGTTGGCACCACTTAAAACAGAAGGGGCTGTTCCATACAGCCCTTTTTTCGTGCTTGATAATCTACAAAAAAGCTTTCTATCTGTCTGTTGAGCCGAAATTTAAGGACTTAGCTCCAGAACACACTTTTTTGTCGAATCAAAACAAGTCATTCTTTACAGAATCCGAATTGTAATACGAATTTCCTGTGTTTCTTAGAAGTTTTCGAATCGCACTTCGAAAACTAGTTCGCTTTGTTCTGATAGAAAACCAATAAAAGGACAAATACTTCCCTTACAAACAAAGTAATCTAAAATATCTTCGAAAAGGCTGTGCCTAGTCTTGCTTGAAGCAGAGGAGCGGATTGCAACAGTCTTTTCCATTTGGTCAAAGCAGAAACAAATAAAAAAAGTCAGACCCGATTGGATCTGGCTGATTTTCTTAAATGGTGGGCCTTAGTGGGCTCGGACCACCGACCTTGCGCTTATCAAGCGCACGCTCTAACCAACTGAGCTAAAGGCCCATATAAGCGGAAATAATGATACCTCAGTGGAAGCAGGAAGTCAACGGTTTTTCAGAAAATTTTTATCGGAAAACAAACTCCTTGGCTCAATGTAGAAAAAGATAAAGAACGAAGCACTCCAATTAATAAGTTAGTTTTTACTAACCATTTACCCCTTGAAAGCCTCGTTCCTATTCGCTAAAATATCGATGGAGGATGTTACAAAATGACTAAAGTTGTTATTGATGCCGATTTATGCATCGGATGCGGTGCTTGCACTGGTGTTGCCGCTGATTCCTTCATCCTCAATGATGAAGGCAAGGCTGAATTCACCGGAACCATTTCCGATGAAGCTTCTGTCCAGGCTGCTATCGATGGCTGCCCGGTCCAGGCTATCTCTGCCGAAGACTAATCTCAATAGAGACAAAAAAAGAACTGCCTTGGTCAAACGGCCAAGGCAGTTTTTTATTTACTATCGCACTCGAATGGAAACAGAATAATTATAGGTTGTGATTTTGTCGCAGTGATGGATCTGATAGAACACTTTCTTAGATAAGCCGTCAGTAGAAGCGTCTGCATAGTTATCGCCTAAGCTCTCGTAGGAAAGAATCTTGTAGTTCTGTTTGGGATAGATGTTCGTTAGATAGGCAAGAATCAAGGCAGAGGAATGAACTAAGGAACTCAACTTCACTTCACGCCTGACTCCAAACTCATCAATGTGGAGGAAATAAGCATATTCGTTCCGGTTCACATCCTTATGGATGGTATTGTTTTCTTGAAGAGACCGGTTACGTTTATTAATCTTGTTCTGAAGATGTATTTTGTCTTCTCCAAGCTGAATTGCTTTTTCTTTAATCGAATCAAAAGGCGAGAAATGTTCTAGATCACGTTCCGTAATGAAGACTTTGGAGCCTAAGACTGGTGATTTCCTTTTCCGGAAAATGAGTGGGTTGCAGACTAGTTCATAAAAGAAAAAGATACAGGCATTGATCCTTAAGGAATAGAAGATGCCGTATAGGAAGGCAGTCATCCTATAGGGGTTTCCTTTCAGGAAGAAGGACGGAGAAAGAGAATTCCTTAAATCCCTATTTGGTTCTGCTGTAAAGATAGAAGTGAGATGGTTTCCATTCACCCTCGTCGGAAGAATGAAAAGGAAAGAAAAGTATCCGAACACGGCAGAAGTGAAAAGCCTTGTCCTAAGGTATCCGTAAAGACGTCCAGGCAGTCCTTTCGAGAAGACATGACAGATTCGATCAAAGAAGGTAAGGAAGAGAAGGAGCACAAGGCTATTGAGTGCCGTTGCAATCGGATAGAGAGGAAACGGAAGACAGAGTCTTTCAAAGAAAGTCAATGCAACCATTGCGGATTTGAAGAGGATCACGAAGACAGAAGGGAAGAATCCGTAAAGCGCATAGACAAATACTGTCCTTAAATCCGATAAATCAATGGAATAAAAGGAAAACCATGTGGCATTTGGGATCTGACCAAGAAGGGCGATTCCATAGCCAATAGCAGCAAGAAGGAAAAGCCTTCCTGCTTTTTTCTTGATGATTGCCTCTTTATTGCTGGTCGTCGTCATTCCTCTCTCCCTGATACGGATTATTCTGCTTCCGGGTGAGGCATTCTTCTTTCCTGCGTTTTACTTCATCGAGAGGGATTTCCTTCACATCACCAGGTTTCCTCTTGCCTAAAAGAATATTTCCAATCCGGATTCGCCTTAAGACAGTGACCGGATGATTCCTAGTCTCCATCCTATGACGGATTTCACGCTTTTTTCCTTCCTGAAGGACAACAGAGAAGACGCAGGAAGTTTCCTGGTTCCGGACAAGCTTGGCCTGGCAAGGCTTTGCCTTATATCCGTCTTTGACAATATAAATACCATTCGCCATCTTCTCGATTTCATTTCCCTGATAGGGGTTCTTGCACTGAACTAGGTATTCTTTCTCCGGTGCAGAGGAAGGATGTGTCCTAAGATTTGCAAACTCACCATCATTCGTCAGAAGAATAAGACCAGTAGAGTTATGATCCAAACGTCCGATAGAAAAAACACGGCCGTATTTCTTTGGAACAAAGTCCATGATGGTCCTTCGGCCATCGGGATCACTTGCGGTACAAACGACATCATAAGGCTTATTCATCCTTAAATAGACGGGCTCTTTGTTCCTGTTATTATTGACTTTCACTCCGTCAACTTCGATTTCATCTTCCCTTGAGCATTTGAACCCGAGTTCCGTGACAACGACTCCATTGACTTTTATTTTTCCCTGACTAAGAAGGGCTTCTGCTTTTCTCCGGGAGCAATATCCCCTTTCAGAAAGAAGCTTCTGAATGCGTTCCTGTTCCATATTGATTATTATCTCTTTCTTCAACATCAGTATTTTACACTAAATTATCTTTATTTTCTTTGTAATGGCAGCAGAAATAAAAAAATCGATACCTTCCAAAGGTACCGATAATAAGCGATTATGGTGGAACAAGTAGGACTTGAACCTACAACCACTCGGTTATGGGCCGAGGGCTCTAACCAATTGAGCTATTGTTCCAAGTGGTGGCTACGGGGGGAGTCGAACCCTCGACATAGCGGGTATGAACCGCCCGCTCTACCAACTGAGCTACGTAGCCAAAGCAAAATAGATATTAAAACGGAACTGAGAAAAAAGCAAGAAGAAACGTATTTAATCACCATAAACTATGCCGTATCCTTAAAAATTACGTTAAAATCAGGCCCTCTCCAAACCAAGTATAAAAGAAAAGGAGGTTTCTTTTCTCGGCAATTTCCTGTTCTGTGTGTCCAATAAAAAGTAGGAATTGCTTTTGTGAATTTATTTATCTTCCCTGTGCCAAAATAAAAAAAGAATTTTATAGAAAAGTATTCCTTAAATCAACTCGTAGATGAGATTGAAAATATCGTTGCTTCTTCTAAGTTAGTGTCCGGAAAAGACGAGTATTGATTCCATCCACTTTATAGGCAATAACGCAAAGACTATTCCTTGAAAACAGGGATAGTCTTTTTACTTTAAGCATAGAAAGAAATCCCTTTCATAGAAAATAGTGGAAATTCGGATATTTAGGCATTATACTAGATTCAGTTTAGATGTAAGCGATTACAAAAAGAAAGGGAATCCATGATTTACACACCAGACAAAATCCGAAACATTGCCGTCGTCGGACATCAGGGAAGTGGAAAGACAACCTTAGTCGAAGCTCTCGCCTATATCACTGGACTCATCAAGGAAAAAGGAAGAATTGAAGAGAAGGATACGATTTCTGATTACAGGAATGAAGAAAAGAAACGCCAGATGTCGTTATCTTCTTCTATCATTCCTCTCGCCTATAAGGACTACAAAATCAATCTTATCGATCTTCCTGGAAACGATGACTTCATTTACGAACAGATTGGTATCACACGCTTAATCAAAGGTGCCGTTCTTGTCATCGATGCAAGCAAAGGCGTCCAAGTCGGAACAAGGAAAGCATTCAAGAGGCTTAAGAAACGCGGTGTTCCGATTTTCATCTATTTGAACAAGAGGGACAAAGATGATGTAGACTTTGATTCCCTGTACGAAGAAATCAAAGAAAAGCTCGATGAACACAAATGTGTTCCTTTCTCCTATCCAATCGGACATAGAGAAAAATTCGATGGATTTGTCAATGTTCCAGAAAAGAAAGCCCGTAAGTTCAACGGAACCGATTGCGTCGATGATGTTATTTACGATGATAAGAAAGCAATCATCTTCTCGCTTTATAACCGTCTATGCGAATCGGTTGCCTATTCAAGCGAAGACAGGTTAGATAAGTTCTGTTCTGGTGAGCCTTTGACGGATAAGGAAATCAAATCCGGACTACGCAAAGGCGTTCTGAACGGAGACCTTTATCCGATTCTTGTCGGCTCTGCCACAAAGAACATTGGATTGAATACAAGGTTAGATAGGTTTATTGATTACCTCCCATCTCCAATGGATCTGAAGCCTTATATCGCAAAAGACGAACAAGGCAATGAAGTTTCAGTTAAGACCGACAATGAAGAGCCAGCTTCCTTAGTTGTCTTCAAAGAAGCTTACAATCCTTATCAAGGAAGGATTTCCATCTTCAAAGTCAATTCTGGTATTGTCCATTTAGGAGATACTCTCTATTGTCCAAATAATAAGAAGACCTATAAGAGGACATCCTTATTCACCATCTGTGGAGAAAAGCTGACTCCAGCAACAGAGATTACAGCCGGAGACATTGGAGCTGCCACCAAGCTCGAGGAAAGGAAAGTCGCTTACACGCTCTCTTCACCGGAACGAGTTGTGGAATTTGCCCCAGCCAAATATCCGACCGCTACGTTCTTCCGTGCTCTGGTTCCAGAGACAAAGAAAGACTCCGATAAGCTCTTCCCGGAAATCAATAAGTTCCAAATCCAGATGCCGACATTGAAGCTCGATAACAACACCCATACTGGCCAGATTCTCTTAGGCTCCCTTTCCTCTTCCCATTTAGATTATGTGTTAGACCAAATCAAAGAAAATGGAATTAAGTTCCATACAGAAGCCGTCAAGATCGAATACAAAGAAACCATCACACAGAAAGCAGAAGCAGAAGGTCGTTATATCAAGCAGTCCGGAGGTTCTGGATACTATGGCGTCGTTAACAGGACCTTTGAGCCCGCAAAGGAAACAAGCTTTGCATCCACGGTCTTCGGCGGACATATCGATAAAGGCTACTTCCCGCCAGTGGAAGAAGGTTTCCATGAAGCTTTGAAGAAAGGCTTGTTGACTGGAAGTGAAGTCATCAACGTCAAAGCTACCTTAACCGATGGTAAGCAGCATACTGTCGATAGCAATGAAATGGCCTTTAAGAATGCAGCTAGGCTTGCTTTCAAAAACGCCTATAGGGACTGCGCTCCAATTCTCTTAGAGCCTTATTACAAGATTGTCGTTAATGTCTCTCCAGACTACCTGAATTCGGTCTATTCCGACTTAAGCCGCAAGCGTGGTCAGATCCGTGCAACCGAAGAAGGAGATGATGGCACACTCAATGTCATCGCCATTGTCCCGCAAGCTGAAATCCTTGAATACGCAAACGAACTCAAGTCTCTCACCAAGTCCACAGGCTTCTTCAACCTAACCTTTGAAGACTATAAGCCGGTTCCAAAGGAATTAGCTGAGAAGATCATTCAGTCGAGGAAGAAATAAGCTTAGCCGCCTCTCTAAAAAAGGGGCGGCTTTTTCTGTTTCAAAAAACTGCCTTGCCGATCAAGCAAGGCAGTGTGTTATTCCTTCTCAGCTAAGGAAACAATGGAGATGTTGGTATGGCGGACGGCTTTGACAAAGTCTTCCTTTTCAATCGGAGGATAGAAGGCGTAACCTTGCCTATAGCAGTCGTATCCCATCTCTTTAATCATACGATATTGCTCCCTGTTCTCGACACCGATAAGACCGACCTTAAGTCCGTATTCCTTTCCATCCTGGAGGAAGGAAAGAAGCTGCGTATATTTGATTCGATCGGTATCAATATGTCCGACAATATCACGTCCGATTTTGATTTCAGAGAATCCGAGTTCCTGCAAACGCTCTAAGGAAACAAATTCGCCCGTAAATCCATCGCAGATTAAGGTAACACCTAAGGATGTCCTCTTCTTAGCAAAAGGTTTCCTAGAGAGGTAATCATCGTAGATATCCTTTTCTGGAACTTCGAAAGCAAAGAAGTTATCGGGAACATGTCCCGAAGCTATCCTGTTTTTCCTCTTCGTAGACAAGTCTTCATCTTTTAAGAAGGAAGAAGAGGTGTTGAGAGTGATGCGGCGTATACCCATAATCTTGAAGAAGGCATTTCCATACTGACGATAGAGGTCGCCCCTATAAGAGAGAAGAGCATTGGAGATAAGTCCAATCCTATTATTCTCATAAGCGACCTGAATCAGCTGAGCAGTATTGAGCTGAGTCTTACGGAAGTCATCATCCAGACGGAGCAGCATTTCAGCACCGAAGATTTGTTTGTTCTTAGCATCAAGGAGAGGCTGAAGCAAGACACGGAAAGTATTGTTGGTGAACTTTTCCTTGATGGCATTGAGCCTGAAGAGCTTCTTGGAAGCAACACGGTAGTAATCGCCTTCCTCGAAGTAGATCGTATTGACTGACGTCTGTCCACTGATGGAAGCAACCCGGTCCCTAGCATGACTTAAGAAGTCTGTTGCTGCCGGATAACCCTGTGGGAAGATGATGGGAAGATAGGTGACACGAAGAGATATCGTCGGATTTTTCTGATGGTATTTCTCAACCCATTCATCAATGGATTCACAGATGCTGATGGCATCGCTTTGACCACAATTCGGAACAAGTAAGCCAATCGAGCCTGGCGTGAAGCGATAGAGCCGTGTTCCGTTGATTCCTTCTTTCCTTCCAGAAAGGAAGCTGCGGAGGACAAGCAATGCGCCCTCGCTGCCTTTTGCTTTAATCAGTTCTCCAATGGAATCGAAGCGAAGGACAATCAAATAGCCTTTTCCGTAGATCTTATAAAGATCCGTCCTGCTCTGAACAAGAGTCGAGAAGGAATTAATCAACAGATCACGGTCGTAGACATCCTCGTATCCAGCCTGATTGTTCCTGTTCTTCTTAACGAGCAAGGAAGCCTCACTAGCATCTTCTTCATAGAGAGTAAGAGAAGTTTCAAAGCTGTTTCCGTTCCTTGTCACTGCCCTCTTCGTACCAGTCTTAAGCGGGCAATCCTTGCAAGGAGCATCCAGTCCATAGAGTGCCTTATAACAGATAAGGCCTGGTTTAGCATCCTTTGAGATCCTAGGGAGATTCTCACTTCCTTCTTTCAGAAGATAAGTTTTCTTATCTATCTTGTAGTAAGCGTAATCTGCCCTCTTCCTCCTAGAGGAATTGACTCGTTTCCTTTCCAGCCTCTTCTTCCGGTTGAGATAAACAACATAGTCATCCGCAATCCGGGAAGAGAAGACAAGAAGACTTTCACGAAGATAGGAATCCAGTTCCCTGTTCTTATCCGTATTCAAGAAGAAAAGAAGTCCTTGAGATTTCTTCTGATCATCATAGATGCCATAGAAGAAACAGGAAGAGAATCCCATCCTATCCGCGTATTCCGCAATCTGAGAAGACCTCTGGCTCCGCTTGGAAGCAAAATACGAGCCATCTTCTTCAAATACTTCCAGAATGCCTTTCATGAACAGATTTGAGATTTTATCTCCTTCTGCAATAAAAGGTTTATCCTCTTTCTTTCCAGTAACGCTTAGGCTCCTAATGTATTCGTTATCTTCTTCCGAAAAAAGAATCCTTCCCGCATAACGGATAGAGAAACTCTGAAGAATCCTTGTCAGAACAGAAGAAAGAGAGTTCTTAGCAATCTGCTTGTTATCTTCTGCAACATCTAGGCCATTGAGAAGCGTCAGAATCTTTCCGGTGGTATTCCTATACCTAGCAGAAGACCTGAGAGAGGACTCATAGTCAATGCCGGAAGAAAGACGTTTTGGAAGATACCTGACAAACGGCTTCTGCCTACGAATTGCATAATGGATGTCCGGGAACAGTTCATCGATTCCAGAATATGGATAGCAGACAATCGCAAAGCGAGCGGTAAGAGTCCACCTTGCTCCATTGCTATCCCTTCGGTTCAAGGAGAGATGTCTCTGCCTCCACCTGACCTTTTCCTTTAGATAGGAAAGAGAATCAATATGAGGGAAGAAGACATAGATGCCTTGTTCATCTAAGACAGGAGAGAACCTGATGTCATCGAATTCCTTGAATCCGTCCTTCAGTTTATTCAACAGAACATCAAACTCTTCTTCTTTCAATCCGTCATCTTTTTCAAAGGGATAGTAGACTTCCATCAAGGCATTCCGATAAGAACCGGAGAGCGTAATCAGTTCAATCCTCCGGGTATGGAGATCATGATGGGAAATCAGAGTATGACTTTCATCAAGATAATGGAGATTCAAGCTCTTATAATCTGTTTTCGCAGCCGTAAAGCGGATATCCTTCCTAGAATCCGCTAACCCCTTGTCTTCCCTGTTCCATTCAAAGAAGTCACGGATGACATTCTCTGGATAAGAAACAATATCTGTGTTTCCTTCCCTTAATCTTCTGCAGTTCTCTCTTGAGATCTTTGTCAAAGAATCATAACCGACTTTATACAGAATCTTGCCAAAGAAATAATCATAAAGAAGGGAGCAGACAGAAAAAACAACTAAGGCAATCAAAGAAGCCCTTTTAAGATCCTCTCGTCCAGTCAGGATGGAAGAGAGGCTAAGAGCAATGCAGACTACAGATCCTAGAATACAGACGATGGTAGGGAAATAACGATAGAAAAGAAAGAAGCGCTTCAGGGTAATGAGTTTCTGTTTCTTCATTCTATTCCTCCAGGATATAGCTCTGTGAGATATCATTGATGACATTCACAACAACACGTCCGACTTCCGCTTCCTTCTGCAGAATCGAAGCATAGTCATTGACATCAATCGGTTCTGCATAATTTCCTTCCACCACCTTTAAGGCAATAAAAGGAACATGATAGAGAGAACAGGCAACACCGATTCCGCCTAGGGTGCAATCTAGTGCAATGTTCCGTTCTAAACCGAAAAGACGGCCATGAAGCCTCCTTGGCTCCAGTTCTTCTTTCTTCGTATAGAAATGACTTGAGGAGACAAAATCTGCTTCATAGTTCGGAGTAAAGAGTCTCTGCTTAAGAATCGGAAGAAGGAAGGAAAGAACCTGCTGAGAAGACTCTAAACGTTCTCCTAATTCACGGAGTTCACCCCATCTCCCGCCAAGAGTCGGAACCTGGTTAACATCACTTAGAACAACCGTACGGGAAACGACAACATCATTCCGGTTCCTCTCAGGAGAAAATCCACGGCATGTACCAACCGAGAGAACGAGGATGACAAAATACTTTTCAATCAAATACTGGCAGACTGCCTGTGCCCTGTAGTTGGTATAGACGTCACAGACAAGACAGACATCCTGTCCGAACAGTTTTCCATAGGAAGCATCAAAGAGTTTCAGAATCCGTTCTTTTCTCCGCTGAGTAATCAGACTCTCGAAGAAGATCCTATCATCATGGGATGAACCAATCAGTACAATCATTCGTCTTCCTCCTTCTCATTCTCAAACGGATTGTTTGTCAAAAGCTTATTGAAGTTTTCACTGCTCCTCGGCTTTGCAAAATAGTATCCTTGGATTTCATCGCATCCGAACTGACGAAGAAGACGAACCTGCGGTTCTGAGTCAGCGCCTTCGGCGATGACTCTCTTTCCGCTTGCACGTCCTAATTCGATTAAGACACGGCAGACTTCCCGTGCCTTTGGATCAGAGACAATATTATCGACAAAGGATTTATCCAGTTTCCTGATATCAAAAGGAATATGGGAAAGATTGGCAATGTTAGAGAATCCAATACCAAAGTCGTCCCTTAAGACCTTGATGCCTTTTTCCTTCAGACGCTGAATGATGGAAATAGAAATGAAAGGATTCGCCTGGCTTGTCGTCTCCGTGATCTCAATCTGAATCAGTTCTGGTGAAATACGGTATTTCTTCAGCCTCTCATCAAGAATATCAATGAACTTGGGAGAACAGAACTCATACAAAGAGAAGTTCCTGCTGACAGGAAGGACACGGCGTCCTTTTTTCTTTGCTTCGTTTAAATCCTTTAAGACTTGTTCTAGAACAAACCTATCAAGTTCATGAATCAGTCCAGCATCTTCTACCCGCTTTAAGAACTGGGATGGAGTCAAAAGGCCATGTTCTTTCGTATTCCAACGGATCAATGCTTCGCTCGAGCAGTAGCGGTCCGTGTGAAGATCAAACTTACCTTGATAGTAGACAACAAACTCATGGTTCTTGAATGCTTCTAAGATTACCTGCTCATCGCTTTCATTCTTGCTCTTACGGAATTCTGGCTGGTAGAATTTCCTGATTTCGACATCCTTCCTTGCCTTTTTACGGGCAATGGCCGCATTTTCAAAGGATTCAATCGGCTTCTCGCCATCCTTGACCGGTTCGATACCAAAAGTAGGGAAGACAAAAAGATGAAGCTTATAGTTGTTCGAAATATTGAATAGCTCGTTGGAAATATCGTCTAATACTTTCCTGACCTGAGTGCGTTCTAATCCAAAGAAATAAAGGAAGAACTCACCGTTTCCAAAGCCATAAAGAATAACAAAGTCTGCTTTGTCATGTTGGGTCGGAAGGAACTGATGATCCAAATATTCGATGGTACGGAGGGAATACTGCTGAAGCGGTTTGGCACTCTGTTCTGCACCCAGGAAGAGAGGAGCAACGCCGGCAAAGGAAACCGCATAACGCTCTTCTTTCTTATGACGTCTTTTATGAAGAAGGAAGTTGACACGGTCCTCTAAATCCTGGCGGTTATAATACCGGACATCTTTTCCGAACAGAAACCGGTTTTGCATCAAACGGATCTTTTCCCGGCGTTTTACGTTGAAATAAGCGACAAAAAACCAAACAAAGAAGAAACAGGTTGCAATCGTCAGGAAGAAAAGAAGAAGGGAAATCCATCCATAGGCTTTCCTTCCGGCAATGCCAATAACAACCATAAACGCAATCAGTTCAATCAGAAGGATGCCCGAGAGAACTGCAGCAAAGAAACGATATCGTTTAGTGTTACGCCACATTACTTGTCGTCCCCCTTCTTTTTATTCAACATCTCATTGAGCCTTTCTTCTTTCAGGCGTTTCTTGTCTTCCTCTGAAAGAGTAGGAGTACTGCCACTTAACGGAGCAGCTTCTTTCTCCTCTGGCTCTTTCCTAGCACGATAGACATCGATTCCACAGGAAATAATGACAAAGAATGCCGGAATGAGAAGAAGCACGACAAGACCAAAAGGAGAGGCAATGAACTTCCTGAAACCGCCCAGTGCAGGGGAATTGACTTTCACTACACCAAGCAATTCTTTTTCGGAGAACACCTGATACTGTCCTTTTTCTGCTTGATGGGCAGAAGTGTTGATACCAGCGACATAGAAAAGATAGCGGCCTTCTCCTTCTTTCTTCGTTTCATCCACTAAGATATAACGAAGACGGTGAGTTATAACCCTATTGATATTACTTGTCTCTTCATTATAAGTATCCTTCAATTCATCGATTTTGGATGCTGAAGTGTAGCTTCCTTCATAGCAATCCCTGAAGGTAAGGTCAATATGCTTCTCTTTTGTTGTCGAATGGGAAATGTCTTCCCATTCCTTATAAATAGAAGCGGGAGAGTCCTTATGAGTGACGATTGCCGTTTTAACCGGATACTCCGGCTCCATAGAATCCGTCTGGACAAGGAAGTTTCCGTATCCGTAAATCAGACTCTGGTTATAGTTATTCTTCTTGTCCGCCCTTCCAAGAATAAAACCAACAGCAAAGAAAACAAAGAAAGCACCGAAAAGAATCGTAAAGACCCAGGAAAGGATCTTACCTGTCAACTGAAGCTTTGTCAGTTTTTTTCCTTCTTTGTTTTTCATTTACCGGCCAAGTACCTTTCCATGATAGACTCTGCTAATCGCTTTCGCTTCCTTATAGAAGGAGAAGACATGAGCTTCCTCTTCCTTTGTCGTAAACGTATTCTCTTTCTGATAGAACGTATGGTCCTTCAAAGCAACGATATATTCTTTCCTCTTTGCTTCTCCAAAGAGAGAAATCTTATGAAACGGGCCTTTTTCTTCTATCATCTGTTTTCCTTCTTCGACAACAGTCTCTTCTTTCGTCTCATCCTCTTCCAAACGATAATCGTAAAGATGATTGGTCAGCCTATCATAATAGGAAACCTTATTGATTTCCTCTTCTTCATCCGAAAGAAGATTCTTCGTATCCTGATAAGTAGAGGCAATGACTTTCTCTAAAGAGAACTCCTCTCCCTTATGGAGACGATAGGTAAGATATTCGAAAGGAGAGCAATTCGAAGGATACCTGTTCCTCTCGCTCTGGCTATGCTCGACACGGAACTCCTTGGCTGCTTTGACAATACTCTGTCGGAAAGCGTCAAGATATTCCTGTTCTTCTTTTGCACGTTGGCGATAGAAGGCTCTTCTCGCCTCCCTTTCCTTCTTCTTCTCTCTTTCCCTGTTCTGCTTCGTGACTTCATCGAAGATCAACTGATCTTTTTCTTTGCGCTTAAGAAGTTTCCTGGTTTCCCTGTACTCTTTCTGCGCTTTTTCTTTATCTTGATAGTCTTTTAAATAATAGGCACGTTCTGTCTCACTCTCTGTATTCGGAAGAACAACATCTGCTTTTTCCTTCCTGAAATTCAGATAAGAAGAATCTACACGGACAAAAGAGATCGGTCCTTGATGCAAGGGTCCAAAGACAAAAGCCTCATCATCCATAGAAGTAACAATCGTCGGCTGATAGACCCTCTGTTTCTGCCTTACCTTTTCCGGCCTGTCTTTTCCCTGCAAAGCCAAATAGTTTGCAAGCCTCAGAACATTCAGTCTCGCAATATCATCACCGTCAAAAAGGGCAAAGTCTTCTTTAACAGAATATCCAACACCGAGCCGGTTATAGGAAGATAAAAAGAGGAAGAGCTCATAGCATTTATGATAAAGAGGATTCTTTCGGATGATATTCGTCTGAAGAATCGGAGCACGGACATTCTTCTCCGTCTTCAGTTCACGCCTGAAGGGAGAATTGTAATAATAAAGAATATACTCACGCCTAAGCTTGATTCGTTCGATATAGTCATTGGATTTAATGGCTTCCGGATCTTTCTTCGGAGTGATAACAGTGACTTTTGTCTCAATATGGACCTTCTTGCCATTCACATCCGACTCATTCTTAAACGAAAGAATCTCGTGATGCTTAAGCTCACCGAAAGTCTTAACATACTCATAACGTTTCTCGACAAAAAGAACAAGCCTGCGGATCAAAGTCGCAACAAACCGGTTCTCGTAGGTATGAAGATCATCCTCCGTTCCAATATTGAGAAGCTTGGATGGAATGACATCTCCGTTCTCTGCAATCGATTTGATGTAAGCCGTGTGGCTCGCAAGATGCTGAACCGTCTCTGCATTGACCTTACGAACCAATTCGACAGGGACAAGATTCTGTACTTCTTTCGTATTCCTTCTTGGATTATTGATGATCGTACCAAGATCGGGAAGAGCATCCTCAATCCTCTCAATCCAAGACAAATCAAAAGAAGAAGACTCAATACGATCAAGCCGCCTATAGGCGTTCTTGCCGTTTTTCAGTGAAAGGAAAAGCTCATCGGCTTCTTCATTGTCTTTCAGAAGCGAGGAGGAAAGGTTCCTCCAAGAACGATAGAGCTTTGCCTCACGTGAATTCTTATCCATAGATTAACTATTTGCTAACAAGTTCTTGATGTAATTATGTGCCCTAGGGAAGTTTCCCTCTCCATAGAGTTCATCTAATTTAACTAAGAGCTGATTCAACTGATCTTTCAAGAAAGCAATATTGAGAGATTCAAACTTCTTCAGGACCTTGTTGGTAAACCTGAAGTCATATCCGCCCCTCTCCGTTCCTCCACAGCAGACATAGACTGGAATAAAGGTTTCTAGTTGCTTCCTGATACGGTTACCGAAGGCAAGATGGAACTTCTTGATGACAAAGTCATCGAGTTCATTGAACTTGCTGACCCTGTTCTCCGTAATCGGATACTGACTTAGGGCATCCTGATAAAGAGAGACAATCTGACTATACGGAATATGCCTTGCATCCTGATCTTCGGCTTCAAAGGCACGTCCTTTATCATCAAAGAAGATCGAGATAGCACGGTCATAGACCTTATCCGAAATGGTGAAGGTGGAGTCATCGTTGTTTGCAGTTCCGAAGAACTCAACATTCTGCGGAATCAGAAGCTTGCCATTCTTGAACTGGAGCGGATCATTGGGAACCACATCGGGAATCAAATCAATCTGCCAATCATTCGGATCTCGCATTTCCATGATGGAGAGGAATTCAGCGAAGTAGTACTCAATACGAGCCAAGTTCCTTTCATCAAGGACAATGACATCCAGATCCTTACGATAGGTTGTGGTGTATAAAGCACGAAGGAACTCCTTTTCATTGAACTTCTTTGTGAACTCGTTGTAGTAACCGATCAGTTCCGAACGATCCTTCCAGGATGGCTGAACAGGGATAATCGAAGAATCAAAGGAGAAGAACTTTCCAAGCGCATAGGCTAAGGAAGTCTTACCAGTACCAGAGATACCCTCTAAGATAATGAGCTTGGAAGTAGCCCTACCTGCAAAGAGCTGGCGGATAACATCAATCTTATAATAAAGATGAAGCTTGGATGCTGCAAAATTACGGAATGCATTGCATAATTCTTCCAAAGAGAGTTCTGGGACGTTTGGAATATTAGTATCCATTCCCTTGTACTGTTGATCGACACGGGTAAGCTTGGGGAAACGGGAAGTGACTTCCTGAACGGTCTCTTCTTCTTTCTTTTTCTCTTCTTCTGGAGAGAGTCCTAAATAGGTAGTCTTCCTATTAAGGATTTTGTCTTTCTCTTGGACCGAAAGATAAAGTTCATAGTTCAATCGTTCCACCTGTCTTCTCAGTTCATCCTTATCCAGTTCTTTCTTGACAAAGCGGATATACTTCCGACAAAGGAAGAAAATCAGATACCCGACACCAAAGATAGCAGCGGCAAAGAGAATTGCAAAAATAACAAAGAAAGTCCATCCAGCAGCTCCGAACTCTCCTTTGGTAGAGTTGAGAAGCTCGCCGTAGTACTTAAAGTTATCCGAAACATCTGTCCACGGAGAGACGACTCTCTTGGAGAAGAAACGGACAAAGTCCCACCAGAAGCGGACTAACCTGTCATGAAGATATTCGAAGTATGCTTGCATATCTTTTACCTCTCTCGTGCGATTTCGAAGCTAATGGAGCTAAGGAAACTAGCTCCCCTTGTCTGATTGATGCAGTCTCTATCCCATCCCTCCCTATAGAGAGAAAGAATAATCTTACGCGGCTGATTCCGATACAGGGGCAGAATCCACAGGGAATCCTTGCCACCTAAGCTGGATAGGGAAATGGAATTTTCTTCTTCGATTATCCTTCCATTGGACCTTGACGCCTCAAGATCAAGTGGATGCACGCCTTGCTTGTGCAGACTCTTAAAGGAAGAATAATCGTAGTTTTTCTTTCCATCGCTCTCTATGTCGTTATCCATTATATCAGAATAAACTGCTTTTTCCCGCATCGAGACGTTTCCATAGAGGGTTTCATAGCGTTGGCCTTTTTTTCGCCTTCCATCATCGTCTCCTGTATATTCATAGTCATCATAATATCCATCGTATCCTGTATCGAGAATCCCGCCAAAGAGAGTCGTGCCCTCTTTATAAGGATCAATCACCGAAAACGAACGAATATTCGGATACCTGTTCTTCTCCTTTTCCGTCAACGACGGAACAAAGAGAGAAACACGTAACGCTTCATTCAAGGTATTCCTTCGTTCGACAAGCTTATCTAGCTCATCATCTGACCTATCCGGATACCTTTTTTTAGCCCTTTCCCTGTTCTTCTTCTCATCTGGAAGGAAAGAGCACTTCTTCGGATCAAGAGTCACATAGACATCATCATCTGCCTTAAGATAGAGTTCCTGTTGATAGAAACCACGTTCGGCTACCCCTGGAGTAAAAGGAATTCCCGTATGGGTATCCGTCAGTCCCGAGTAGTTCTGATAGAAAAGCGGAGAAGAGCTTTGATCATCAAAGAGGGTTCCATATCCCATCGAAGAAACCGGTTGGAACAAATCCATCTGATTCAAATCCGAATCATTCAGGCTGCTCTTATATCCAGAATCCTCTTTTGTTGATATCCTCAGTTCACGGTCGGAATCAATCGTGACCTTGACAGTATCCAGGTGAAGAATACGGGCAGAAGCATACCAAGCCACGGATGTCGATACAGAGAGGACAAGAAGGGAAATCCTTGCAAGATACCTCCCCCTGACCAGCTTTGATCTTTTCTTCATGCCTAGCTCACCTTATTGATTTCGAAGGTAAGACCCAAAGAGAACCTGCTCTCTAAGGTATTATCCGTAACCTGATGGTCCCAGCCTTCCCTATAGAGAGTAAAACCGACCTCTGCAACAGCAGCCTCATCATCGCTTGTCGTGCAGAGAACTTTTCCGCCAGAGAGCTTACCTTGGACCCTATCCGGTGCAACAGTCTTCCTAGTCTCGTAATAGGCTTTTCCCCTCTTAAGAGAAGAGTAATCATTGATCCTATTGACTCCGCTTCGATGCTTGGCAAGGAAGCAGTTATCTAAGCTAGGATCTTGATCTGAGACAGAGTTGATATTATCAACCTTCTCCTGTCCGGATACTTCCGGATTCTTCGTATAGTTCTTATTACCAGCATAGGTTCCATAAAGAACCTCACGGGATCCAAACTCATAGGAATCATAGTCATAATAGCCATCATGGTTGAGATCAAGAAGACCAGCAACTGTCGTATAGGAAACACTCTCCTCTTTCGAAGTCGGAGCAAGGAGGAAGTCCTCCTCATGGTCCGTTTCAACAAAGATACGAAGTGCATCCTTGATCGTCGAGTCTTCCTTGCCATTGCTATTTGTTGCAACGGCTTGAGCATCACTGAGCCAGATATTCTGGTTCTTCGAATAGACCGGATCACTAAGATGACCAATCTTCAAAACACGGAAAGCAAAGGGAAGATAGACGTACTCCTCTTTCTTTGCTTCTTTCTGATTCGTCTCTCCAGCATAGAGAGAAGAATAGAGCTTAAAGTCCGAATGCGACTTCTTCTGATAAGAGTCGCTTGTACTATCCCAGTCAAAATCTTTTGTAGTAACCGGATAGAGAGAATTGGATGCATAACCCTGTCCAGAAAGATAGTAGCTCAGGATATTGCTAGAAAGCGGGCTTCCCGGCTTCCTGAAGACATAATCCTTTCCGTTCAATTTCTCATGCGTCCTGCCTTTTTCCTCAAGTCCGTGGATAAAGGAATCCAGCTTTGCCTGAGAAGAGAAATTCTCTTCGTCAATCTTAAGTCCAATCTGAAGCTGTTCGGTATTGGATACCGAAGTGCCTCCATAGGAAAGACTTGCTCTGGTAGCATACGCATACCAAGCCGTCGTTCCGGAAATGACACCAGTGAAACTGATAGTCAAACCGATTGCGCTAAGAGATAAGACAACAGTTTTTCTATTCATTCAAGCCTCAGCAAAACGAAAGCGACCCTGAAAAATCAACTTATTGTTTCAAAAAGAAAGAAAAATTAGTTCTGAGAAGTAGATGAATTCGGAACCGAGTTATGCTTCTCCAGTTTAGGAATTTCAAAACTCCTACCAACACGATAGTTAGCACCAATGACTTTGGTAGCATCCCAAATAGCAGAGGTAGAACCTTCGAGAACCTGCCAGCCTTCCCTGAAGATTGTGACATTAACAGTCAAAGTTTGATTGGCAGGAATAACACCGATATAGTTCGTGTAGTTGATGCCCTCTTTTGTGCTCATCTCCGAAGCGGAATAGGAAGTTTCTTTGCTGTCAGCAGATCCATAGTCAATAGCAGTCCCTTGATCCCACTCATACTTAGCCGTAGTATCAGCCTTTCCATCACCATTCAGGTCAAGATGTCCGTGAGTAACAGTCTCACCGCCATCCTTGGAAACAAGACGATTTACATCGTCATCACCATCCTTAGAGGAGAAGTGAACACGAATAGCAGAAGAAATATCAGCTTTTCCCTCTGCTTCGTTTCCAGCAAAGTCTTTTCCTTCAATAGTGATGTCACTCAGACCAAGCTTAGAATCTCTGTCAAGAAGAGTGTCACCACTATTTCCATCAATGTCAAGAACACGGAAAGTGAGCGGGAAAGTGACATAGTCCGTATTGACTGCATCTTCCCAATCAGCATAAGGTCCATGCTGATAGACAGGATTAGACTTCAGACCATTCAATGTAGCATCTTTTTTCTGATTACCAGCAGTGACCGGTTTTAAAACAGTAACAGTTTCTTTATCAGCTTCAGCACGAGTGTTCTGCAGATAATTGGAAATATCGTTGGTTGTAAGGGAAGACTTAAACGAAAGTCCTTCACCTGTTCCAACAGCGACCTGAAGGTTCTCGGTGCATTTTGCGCTAGAACCGCTGACAGCAGCAGTAGCAAGTGTCGAATATTGATACCATGCGATAGTTCCGCCGATAGATCCAATAAAAGCAAGGCCCCTAGCGGAAGAAAGCATGATAGCAGCTAATTTAGTTTTGCGTGTCTTCATATGCTTTGATATCGACTCCTAGTTTAACTGTCGCATCCTTTGGTGGCTCAACATAGTTACTAGACTGTGGATCTCCTCCCTCGAGCCAGACAAGCCTCGTATAACGACGGGTCTGTCCCGGAAGGAACGCATATTGTTCATAATGGCAAATCTTATCCGCGGAAGAAAACCTCTCTGCAACACCTAAAGACTTATCATCATCGGTGATGTATTCCTGGAATGTTCCGTATTCTTTATGATAGGTAGCACTCCGCTTAGCATAGATTTTTCCATCATGTTCGTCTTTTGTCTCATCATCCATCGAATGATCATAGATTTTGACTCTCCTAGTATCAGCTAAGGAAATCTTGTTTCCTTCGCTGTCTGTATAAGGAGTATCCGAAAGGATATTGAAGTCCCTGTCATACCGACAGGACTTCGTACCGGTGTTCCGGATGAAGAAGGTATATTTAAAGAACGTCAGGGAAACTGGCGTTTCACCATCCTTCACGGCACCATAAAGATAGTCATTCCCTTCATCATCGATATTACTATCCCCGTAGTTCCGCCTAAGCTCTAAGTAACTTGCTTCGTGGAACGTAGGAAGATTGTCATCGATTTTCAGATAGGAAGTCTTGTCTTCGAACGATGATTTCGTCGCAATTGCTAAAGATACGTCTCCAGAATCGAGAGAAACCGTAAAAGTACCCGTATGGCGTCCCAAGAAAGAGACAATGCCCAGCACGGTCCTTCCGGCAAACCCGACTGCAGAAACAATAGCTACTATTCTGCGGCGTTTGCGTTTTTTCACATATTCTAGTTCAACCATAAAATAAGCCAAACCGAAAGAATGACGAATCAAATTTCAAATATCCCAAAGATCAGATACCAAATAGTATGCCTATTGTCCAATTCACACTTCTCAGCCCTGATCTTGTGGAAACTGCCTGCCTTCTGCGTAGAAAGGCGCTATAGCTTTGCGTCACGGAATCGCTCCCGTTTTGCTTTTCTCGAAAAA
>ULPT01045474.1_pt1 | contig 32579 bp, 31 predicted proteins | sample 1953751 | NCBI WGS metagenome assembly ULPT01 (sample SAMEA4835636, study PRJEB28245) | human gut metagenome | biome: gut microbiome; material: fecal sample | place: Denmark | collected 2008 | reverse complement strand
GGCAGCCGAAAAACGGCGAGCCGCGAGTTCTGCCCATTTATGAATCTACAACATACAAATATGACACAAGTGCCGAAATGGCAAAGCTTTTTGACCTTGAGCCGGGTTATATGTATACGCGCCTTGCGAACCCGACAAACGACGCGGTCGCAAATAAAATCGCATGCCTTGAGGGCGGTGTCGGCGCGGTGCTCACATCATCGGGTCAGGCGGCAAATTTCTTTGCGCTTATAAACATACTCGGTGCAGGCGACCATATAGTAAGCTCCGCAACTATTTACGGCGGCACATTTAATCTTTTAAACGTGACTATGCGTAAAATCGGTGTTGAGGTCACATTTGTTGACCCGAGAGCGAGTGAAGAGGAAATAAACGCAGCCTTCCGCGACAACACAAAGGCGATGTTCGGCGAAACAATAGCGAATCCGTCGCTTGATGTATTGGACATTGAGAAGTTCGCAAAAATCGCACATTCGCACGGAGTTCCGCTTATAGTTGACAACACTTTCCCCACTCCCATAAACTGCCGTCCGTTTGAATTCGGCGCAGACATAGTAACTCACTCTACCACAAAATATATGGAAGGTCACGCTTCTACAATAGGCGGATGCGTCGTTGACAGCGGCAATTTCGACTGGTATCAAAATGATAAATTCCCGGGGCTTACAACTCCGGATGAGAGCTATCACGGAGTTACATACGCTAAGGACTTCGGTAAAAACGGCTATATCGTAAAGATAGTAGCACAGCTTTTGCGCGACTACGGCTCAACTCCGTCGCCGTTTAATTCGTTCCTCTTGAACATAGGTCTTGAGTCGCTCGCGGTACGTGTGGAACGCCACTGCGAAAACGCACAAAAGGTTGCCGAATATCTTGAAAAGAACGATAAAATCGCTTGGGTAAATTACCCGGGGCTTAAATCAAGCAAGGATTACGCGCTTGCCAAAAAATATTTACCGCACGGTACCTGCGGTGTAATTTCCTTCGGCGTAAAAGGCGGAAGAGAAAAAGCCGAACAGTTTATGAACTCATTAAAGCTTGCCGCCATAGTCACACACGTCGCCGATGCAAGAACCTGCGTTCTTCACCCCGCAAGCTCCACTCACCGTCAGCTTTCGGACGAGGAACTCACGGAATGCGGCGTAACCCCCGACCTCGTAAGACTTTCCGTCGGCATTGAAAATGTAAACGATATAATCGCCGACATAGATAATGCTCTTAAAGCCATATAACACACATAACACATAAAAACAGCCGTCCGAATCAGGTTTTCGGACGGCTGTTTTTTACTTATAAATCATCTGTTTTAAACGGTAATTTTTTGCTTTATTTGATATGGTAAACACGGTTTTCGGCTATGATATGCTCCTTCGACTCTTCGTCGGCATAGCCTAAGGCACAATGTCCTATCCCCTCATATTCGCCGTTTATACCGAGCTTTTTGAGAATCGCCTTACCCTTTTCGGATTCAAATTCCTCCTTTGCGCGGTGAATCCAGCATGAGCCGAGTCCGAAATTATGTGCGGCAAGCATAAGGTTTCCCATTGTAAGCGAGCCGTCGTAAACAGCTGTGCGGCACTCCTTATTTGCCAGCACAATAAGTATTGCTGGCGCGCCGTAAAACGGGTCAAAGCCCTCCTGCCAACCGCCTATTTCGCGGTTCATTTCGGATATTTCGTCGCGCATTTTTCTGTCTGTAACGGCAATGATTATCGGCGACTGCTTATTCATACCCGACGGCGCATAAAGTCCCGCCTCGATAATCTTATCCATAAGCTCCTGCGGTACTGCGTCGGGCTTAAACTTTCTTATACTTCTTCTCGTTTTCATATTTTCGATAGCTTCCATAATTTTATCCTTTCCTACAATTCAGGTCTTTTTAATTTAAGTAGCCTTTCGGGCACAAAAAGTCATATCATCATCAATATAGCACATTTGTCAAGTTAGCTGTTAAAACCGAAACTCAGTTAATTCTTAATTCATATTCAAACCGAATTCTCTTGTTAAAAATCGCTTTTTGTATTTTGTTTCAATATTCAAAACCTCTTGGTCTGAAGTTTTGACAGGAAGAATTTGGAGTATCAGGTACTTGAATTTATTGAAATATTCTTCGCCGTTTTCATCGTATAGTTTTTTTAATTCATAATTTCCACCATGACAAGTTTCGACATAGGAAGCCCATCTTCCCCATATGCCATCGGTTCCGTACGCACTTCCCACATACAGTTTACCGGTATTGCCGTCTATTATCATATATATTCCTTTTACGGTAGATAAAGCTCGATAATAATCGGGATAATGCTCTTCTACAACTTCCCGCAATTGCTTAAAGGTTAATTCAACAGCATCATAGTTTGAAAACTGCTCGACGGTTCTGCTGTTTGACTTCCCCCAAATTTCCTCTATTTCAAAGTCTTTCGCGGTATTTTGACTGTTATAGAAGCTAAAGCCTAACGACCTTTTAAGAACAAGCCTTCCCGAATACTCATCAAGCGGTATTTCAACTTTTTCCCATGAAAATTGATTACCGGTTGAGGTCTTGAATAATTTTATTGCAAAGCGATATAAACAAGATGTTTTGTCAATTCCGGATAATATCAAGTATATTTTTTTGCTGCTGTCGGGTTTGCATTTATCAAGACCTATCACACTGTTAATCATACCGCTGTCGCCGATATAATTATCTGCACAATCGGCTCCATACCACAATATACAATAATCTGTAATGTTTGATAATTCTAATAATTGAGCCAAATTCATATAATTCTCCCTGCAAAACAAAATGTTATTTACTTTTTGTAAGCAATGCAACGCTCTCGACTGTGTTTTCGAAATTCGGAATAAACATATCGGCTTCGTTCCCTTGATAATATACCGGAAAACGAAATTGTATGCTCTTTAATATCTGACCGTTTTCCAACGGTTCGGGATATATCTCGATTTTCTTTATAAAGCTGTGAAGAAATTCTTTCTTCTCAAATTCGGTAAATTCATTATATATTATATCAAATAATTCCAAAAATTCAAATATTCGTTTCTGAGAGATTTTTTGTTCCTTTATAGCCTTGATTTGTGTTTGTACAGTATCAAGATTTTCGGCTGCCTCTGCGATCTCATCATATAATGAATTTATACGGTTTTGCATATCGGTATATTTTTGCTCATAATGCCTGTCGGAACAGTCGAGCCTGTCAATTTGAGAACCAAGTCGTTCCTTTGCGGCAGTAAGCTGTTTTATCTGTGTTATTAAATATGCTTCTTCTTTTTCATACTTAGATAAATCTACGCTTGCATCTAATTTTTCTTTTATTGCAGAATCAAACTTTGAATTTTTAACGATATTTCTTATTACTTCCACAACCGCTTCATTTATCTTTTCCTGATGAATTTGCTTTTTGAAAGTACATTTGTGACCGTCATATTCCAATCTGTGTTTGCAGGCGTAATACCAATAATCTCTGTAAAAACTTCCGTCTTTTTTGCGTTTGCGGTTGACACTTCCGTATAACCCGGCACCGCATATAGGACATTTAATTATTCCGGTCAATAAATGCTGATGTTCTGTACTGTATATTTTTTCATTCTTTACACCTGTCTTTTTTCTCTTATCCTGGGCTAAAAGCCAATCTTCTTCGCTGATAATCGCATCGTGAATGCCATCATAGACAGGATATTCTTCTTGTTTTACCACGTGATATTCATTACGGCTACCCTGTATTTTTTCTGTTTTTCTTCGACCAAAGGCAATTTTTCCGCAATAAATAGGGTTGTCCAACACAAGCTTTACAAAATGTGCCGTAAATGCATCCAAAGTTCCGTTTTGGCGTTTCTTTTTGATATAGCCTTGGCGATTCAGATATTTTGCAACAGTGCCGGCACCCATTGTGGTGTGAATGAATTTATCGTAGATAATGCGAATAATTTCTGCCTCGTCTTCGGCTATTTTTAACTCGCCGTCAATAAGTTCATAACCGTATGGGGCAAACCCTCCGTTCCATTTGCCTTCACGAGCCTTCTGCTTTCTGCCTTCCATTGTTTGAACAAGAATATTTTCTCGTTCAATTTCCGCAACGGCAGACAGCACTGAAATCATAAGTTTGCCACTGTCCTTTGAACTGTCAATACCGTCCTCAACGCAGATAAGATTAACCCCGTAATCCTGCATCAGTTGTAAAGAATTAAGTACATCGGCTGCGTTTCTGCCAAATCGAGACAATTTGAACACCAGCACATATTCTACATTGTCTTTTCCTTCGGATATGTCGTTAAGCATAGTTTGGAATTCAGGCCTGCCTTCAATGTTTTTACCGGACTTACCTTCATCGGAATACTCTCCGGCAATCATAAAGTCCTGAAATTCGGCATACCTTCTTAACTTTTCTTTCTGTGCATCAAGGCTGAACCCGTCGACCTGCATAGATGTTGATACACGGGTGTATATATAGCAATTTTTCCTTTTCATACGATAGCTCCTTTCAGATTTGATTACATTATATTGCTGTCTAAATAAATACTCCAATGTACGGCAGAAGGGGGCTAAGCCCCTTTCTGCGAACTGTTACGATTTTTGCATTGGCGGTTTGGAAATTGTCTCAAAATATCTTCCGTTGTTACCAAACGATATTTATCCCCATATTTTAAGTACAGCTTTGCCATTAAGTCTAAAAACCTATCGTATTCGGCTTGCCCGGTTTTATCGCTTTTTAGTGTCATCATCTTGCTTCACCTCTGTTTCTTTCTCGCTGTCTCTGCCATTTTTCAAGCAGTGTTATGATTGTTTTTTGCATATCCAGGCTTGTATAACTTTTGGGGAAATATTTGCGGATATCTTCGGTTTTGAATTTGACCTGTTCTTTCTGATTTGGCTTTTCTTCACTTAACACGGCAAATATCGTGTCTATGGACAGTCTGCCTTGCTCGCTGAATTTTCGTAATCGCTGTGCCTGTGACAACGACGGTGTGGCGTCTGTGTATGCTATTTCTTCGGCTAATATTTTCTGCTCGTTTTCGGGCAGATACGAAAGTTCAACAGCCGGAGTAAAGGCTATCCTTTCTTCGTCAACGAGTTGTAACAGTTCGGGGATTAAGTGCGTTAATCGGATATATCTTTGGACTTGCCTTGCACTGTCATTTACTGTTTCGGCGATTTGTTCATCTGTTCTTGACTTTGCGCCAATTTGGCACGAAGTTTTCCCCTGATGCTTCAACGCTTCTAATTTCATCTTGTAAGCAAAGGCTTTTTCACTCGGCAGTAAATGTTCTCTCTGTAAATTTGAATCCACCATTGCAATAATTGCTTCATCTTTTGTCATATCTCTGACTATGGCGGGAACGGTTTGTATCCCCAATTCCTTGCAAGCCTCAACTCTCCTGTGACCGCTGATGATTTCATAAGTACCGGCGGAAAAAGAACGGACGATTATCGGCTCAAGCAAACCGTTTTCTTTTACGCTCTCTTTCAGTTCTTCGTTTTCATGTCCGTCTCTTTTCTTAAACGGATGATTTTCAAAGGGAATGAGTAAATCTATGTTGATGTTCTTTATGGTTTCCTGCATTTCAAATTCTCCTTAATCCAATATTTCAATTTTTTTAAGAGCGATACCTTTGCCGTTTCTCTCGTAAATCAATCTCAAATTCGTGCCGTTATCTATTTCGTAAAAGCCCAGATAACTCTGCCACCAGAATACCGGCGTGATAATTTTTCTTCCGTCGCTTAATTGAAAGAAAAGACGCATCATATTTTTGCTTGCCTCTGCTCTCATTATCAGTTTTGCAAAGTATTCGCCCTCTTTGTCTATGAACCGATAATCGGAAGTTATTATGTGTTCCTCTCTCATTTCGTCTCTTGTGTATACTTTATTTGCTATCATATTTAAGTCCTTTCTTTTACGGCAGGTAAGAACTATATATTTATTTATATATTTATACGGTTACCTGCTATTTGAATTGTTTTGAACAGCGAGTGAGAATGATAACCCGACAGCCTTTTTTCTGTATCGAAAAGGTGCCGAAACTATCAAAATTTTTCTCTGTAAGCCGTTTTATTTTGAAACGAATATCGGTTATCCTTTTATCCCGAATCTTTGAAATCGGGACTCTTAGGTTCCAAATTGACACTTCTTTTGGAGCAATACATCGGACAACACACAACGATTGCCCGAAAGCTTTGTTTACAGTCATTCCGACATTTGCGGCACAAGTCATTGTATGTTCTTCTGCCTGTTTTGGGACTGATAAAAAAGTACCATTCCTGTTTTAATTTCTTTGATAATCTTGCCATAGAAAAAACTCCTTTCACTCATTTGGACAAAGGGTGCCGAAATGCACACCCAAATTGACCGATTTTTCAAATATTTCTTTGAGAAAATTTGCCCCTTCACTTGTTTGAACCCAGAAGCGAAAAAATGGGGGTATTTTTGAAAAGAAAATTAAAAATCCTTTCACTTGTTTGAAATGGGAAACGATTCTTGGGGGGTGTTTTTGAAAAAATTTTTTTGAAAAACAAAAATCTCCTCTCAATTCATCGAACCGAGAGGAGAAAGTGGGTGGAGAGTTATAAAATTGTAAAGTATCGTTCAGAAACAGAAGCGTTACAAACCAACTTCCCAAATTTGAAAATTTGTTGATTTTGGGAAACAAAACGGCAAAAATGGGTTTAAGCCATTTTGTTTCACTACTATGCTTTTTGTCTGTAAGTTTTTCGGACTGTAAATACAAAATATTGGTGTTTGCAAACTTATTGTATTGAAAATAGATCTGCTTGATGTTATAATAGATTCATATCGGCAAGGAGGTCAGTTATGAAAGTAAGTTACGATAAACTATGGAAAATATTGATTGATAAAAAGATGAAAAAATATCAATTAAGAGAACAGGCCCATATAAGCAGTAATTCCGTTGCAAAACTCAGTAAGGACGAACTTGTCAGTATGGAAGTTCTGATGAAAATATGCGAGACACTTGAATGTGACATAGGTGATATATGCGGCTTTTATAACGACAGCGAGGAAAAAACCGATGCATAAAACAAAAGAGCAAATCACTTACAATATGCAACAGGTTAAATCCAAAGATACAAAAATTGAGGTAATGTTAAGAAAAGAACTTTGGTCAAGGGGCTTGCGCTATCAGAAGAATTGCAAGAAGGTGTTTGGAAAGCCCGATATTGTTTTTATCGGTAAAAAAGTTGCGGTCTTTTGTGACAGCGAGTTTTGGCACGGTTACGATTGGAACAACAAGAAAAATGAATTTAAATCAAATCAAGAATTTTGGATTCCCAAAATCGAAAGAAATATCGCCCGAGATGACGAAGTAAATGCAACACTCAAAAATTTGGGCTGGACGGTGTTGAGATTTTGGGGTAATGACATCAAAAAGAACTTACAGGCGTGTGCCGATGAAATTGAAAGGACGGTAAAAAGTAATAATGGCTAAATATAAATCTATTGATTTATTTGCGGGAATCGGCGGCATTCGCCTTGGATTTGACAGAGCATTCGGGGATGAAATCAGTACTGTTTTTGTAAGTGAGTGGGATGAATATGCACAGAAAACATACAAAGCCAATTTTTACGATAACTTTGAGATTGCTGGAGATATAACAAAAATAAATGAAAAAGATATACCGCAATTCGATATTTGTCTTGCCGGATTTCCCTGCCAAGCATTCAGTCTTGCGGGAAAAAGACAAGGTTTTGACGACAATTACAAAGGACTTTGCAGAGGTACTTTGTTTATGGATGTTGCAAGAATCTGCGAGTATCATAAACCGAGAGTGATTTTTTGTGAAAATGTTAAAGGGCTTAAAATTCACGACAGGGGCAGAACATTTGAAATAATCAGAAAAACATTTGAAGATTTGGGATATAAAGTATTCAGCGAAGTTTTGAACAGTAAGGACTTCGGTGTTCCTCAAAACAGAGAAAGAATATATATTGTTGCTTTCAGAAACGATATAGCGCCGAAAGAATTTGAATTTCCAAAGGCAACCGACGATACAAAACGAATTAAAGATATTGTTGAGGAAAAACCGGTACCCTCAAAATACTATTTGAGTGATGTTTATGTGGAAACCTTACGAAGACACAAAGCACGTCACGAAGCGAAGGGAAACGGTTTCGGATATGAAATCCGAGAGTGGGACGGTATAGCAGGTGCAATAGTATGCGGCGGAATGGGCAGAGAGCGAAATTTGCTTATAGATAAGCGTCAAAAGAATTTAACGCCTACAACGCATATTAAAGGTGAAATAAATAAAGAGGGTATCCGAAAAATGACTCCGCGTGAGTGGGCTCGTCTACAAGGATTTCCCGATACATTCAATCTTCCGCTTGCAGATGTTCATCTGTATAAACAATTCGGAAACAGCGTTACGGTAAATGTTATTGAAGCCATTGCGAAGCAAATTAAGGAGGTACTTGAAAATGTGGGAGTTTAATTACGGGGAATGGACAGAGGCATATGTTTTTCTGCGTTTGTTAGGAAACGGACGAATATATGCTGCTGACAGAAATTTTGAGCAAGACGAAAATGTCTATATTGATATTTTAAATATTATTCGTTACGAAAAAGAACATATTTTAGAGTTCCAAAGAGAGTTAGAATCAGTGGCTGCCAAAGATAACGGGATTGTTTTTAAAGTGTTGCCATATGATGAACTTATTAGTAAAGCTGATTATTTATATGATGCTATAAAAAATGTGACTTCCGGGAATAGAAAGTTTAATGTACCCGAGATAGAAAGATATCTATCGGAATTAAAGTTTTCACAACCTAAAGTTCCTAAGCTCCCGAGAGAAATTGAAAACGAATACGGAAAGAAAACCGATATAATAATCACTATGCAAGATTCGACAGACCGTGCGGTATCAACAACCGGTTTTTCAATAAAATCGCATTTAGGAAGTGCTTCTTCCTTATTTAATTCTTCAATGGCCTCAAACTTCTTGTATGAAATAGTCGGTTGCGATGATGCGGAAATGTATCAAATAAACGGTAATTATATTTCATCAGAAATAGGAATGTTTGAATACATAAAAAACAATCCTAATTTGACTTTAGAGTTTAAAGGCACTTCTGAAAAATTCAATGAAAATTTAGACTTTATTGAATTGAAGATGCCGGAAATATTAAGTTGTGCAATTTTAACTCAGATAGGTTATTATGACCGAGCTGCCTCCAGCAAAACAAAAGATATTATCGAAAAAGTCGTGGAACGAAACCCTGTTGGTGTAAGGAGACCTGAAATATGGTACGAAGCAAAAATGAAGGACTTTTTATATGCGACATTTTCGGGACTAACTGCATCAGAATCGTGGGACGGAAGGAGAAAACTTTCCGGAGGTTATATTGATGTCGGGACGAATGGCGAAATGCTCTACTATAGAGCGGTTTCTGATGATGTATTTAATACATTTTTGTATGAACACACATTTTTTGACAGACCGAGTCGAGGTGTAAATAAAGACAAGGCCAAGGTTATTGCCAAAGCATTCCTTGAAGGACGAGAAGTTACAGATGAAGAAATACTTGATGCGACAACAAAAAATGGTCAACCGAAGCCCAAAAAAGGCGATTGGGGATATGTTTTTAAGCGTGATGACGGAAAGTATTATATTACAATAAATTTTCAAATCAGATTTATATAAATGATATGAGTAAATTAAAAATCGGCAGTTTATTTGCAGGTATCGGCGGAATAGATTTAGCGTTTGCACAAGCGGGATTTGAAATTGTTTGGGCAAATGAAATAGATAAAGATGCCTGTAAAACATATCGACATAATTTCCCCGACACGATACTGTCCGAATGCGATATAAGAAAAATCAAGGCTTCGTCTATACCCGATTTCAACATTTTGACTGCCGGCTTTCCGTGCCAATCCTTTTCGGTGTGCGGAAATAAGAAAGGCTTTGAAGATGAGCGAGGCAATCTGTTCTTTGAAATAATGAGATTTGCGGACGAAAAGAAACCGGAAGTAATTTTTCTTGAGAATGTTGCAAACCTTACGGAACACGACAACGGAAAAACATTTAACCGTATTCATAACGAACTGTCCGAGAGAAATTATTACATAAGATACATTATTGCAGATGCCTGTAATTACGGAATACCGCAACACAGAACGAGAACATATATCGTCGCTTTTAAGGATTTTGAAATGTGTAACAGATTCAAATTTCCCGAAGAACAGCCTTTGAAAAAGCATATATTTGATGTTATTGACCGTTCGATTCGTGCGGACGATAAATACTATCTTTATGAAAAGTCGGTACAATATCAAAAAATGAAAGCCGCAATTACCGATGAAAATCAAATATACAGATTTTCCGATTACGGCATTCAAAAAAGTAAGGACGGAATATCTTTTACGCTTAAAGCAAATATGGGAACGTGGTACAACCGTGTGCCTATTATCAAAGACAACTTCGGGATAAGAACAATAACACCGAAAGAGTGTCTTGCTTTACAGGGGTTTCCGGCAACTTTCGATTTTCTGGATATACCGATAAAAAGTATGTATAAACAGTGTGGAAATACGGTGGTTGTTCCGATTATCAAAAAAATTGCAGTTCGAATTTTAATTGCATAAAAATATTTCAATTTATAATATTTGTTTTTTAATGAATTACTAATGAGGTGGAATGACAAATGAAAATTGACCTTCATTGCCATACGAAGAGAATAAAAAGCGGTGATGGCCTGGGAAGAAATGTGACGAAAGATTTGTTTCGCAAGAAAATATACGATTCTGATGTGAAAATTGTGGCAATTACAAATCATAATACTTTTGATAAGGAGCAATTTTGTGATTTTAGAGATGCCGTTTCTGAGAATTGCCAATTATGGCCTGGTGTAGAGATTGATATTCAACAGTTTAATCGCCCACGTTGGCACTTAATTGTGATAGCTAATCCTGATAATTTGAATGTTTTTTCGGAATCGGTCAATTTGTTGTTTAATGGAAAAAATTTGGAAACATGCACTCATACCATCAAAGAAGTTTATGATTGTTTAAATAAATGCGATGTTATATACATAGCACATTTTCATAAAAAACCTGCAATTTCAGAGGAAGATAGGCAGGATTTACTTGATATTGTGGGAGATAATTCTCGTGTTTTCAATGAAGCTCCCGATAATAGAACATTGGGTGTTTTTGCTAATTACGGATATAATGTTATGATTGGAAGCGATGTTAGTGATTGGGGAGAATATGAACATTCAACATTTGCTGATTTGAGATTACCAATATCCAATTTTCATCAATTTTGTATGTTGGCTAAAAGAGACGAAACAATTATAAATACTCTTTTAAACAAACGAGAATCTTATAAACTCGTAGCAAGTCCTCACAAATCTGTTAAAATTCCCATCACAATATTTCAAGATGTCAATATAATATTCGGGCAAAAAGGAACAGGTAAAAGCGAAATCTTATCATCTCTATATGAACAAATGCTTGCAAAAGGAATGAACTGCAAAAAATATACCGGCTCTGAAAAAGATAACGATTTTAAATCACTCTTAAAAACGCAAGATATGGATAGAAATTTGTCATATTTGCAAGTCGATGGTTGTGAAAAAGAATTCAGTGAAATATTAGAATGGAAAGACACAAATCCGACAATGTTTCAAAATTATATAGATTGGTATAAGACAAAAGACAATAATAAGAACAAAAGCAGAATGAAAATTACTGACTCTACGAAATTATTAAATAATCCACCAAAGTCATATACAACTTATAGTTCGGACAGAACAAACATAAAAAAATTGCTTAAAACTTTTAACAGTATCAGCTACAAATTATATTTGGATAACAACGATATTTCTTTAATAGAAAAATTATTAACAAAAATTGAACAGAGCAATCTTGAATTGTTAGCAAAGGATGTAATTGACTCAAAATCAACAGATTTGACAAATTATAGCATCGAAAAAATCAAAAATATTGCCGATAGAAATTCTGATACTGTTTCTAAGCCTTCTTCCACCGGATTTATTGAATTTGCAACTAATCGTTTAACATTATTAAAGAATATAAAGAAGATAAAAGAAAATCTTTCAAAGCCAGAGTATAATGAAAAAAATCATCTTGGAACAATTGAAGAAAAAGGCAATTTATACATAAACAAAAAATACCGTCTAATATGCGAGAATTCTAAAACAACAGAGTTTTCTATCGGAATAAAAAAATTGAAAGCAGTAATTGATACAATCAATGATATTGAGAGTCATATTGAAGCATCAACCATTTCTGCCGAAATTGATATACTGAGGCAATTGTGCAGCGAAGATAATATAACATCCTTAAAACCGTTTATAGGTTTGTCTAAACAAATTGTCACCGAATCAAACGAAGAATATACCCCTTCTAACGGCGAAAAAGGTATTTTGTTACTCGAACGAACTTTATCCGAAGAGGCTGATGCGTATTTTTTGGACGAGCCTGAGCTCGGTATGGGAAACTCTTTCATTGACACGAATATCAGACCGATTATTTCTGCACTTGCTAAACAACATAAAACAGTGGTTATAGCTACACATAATGCAAATATAGCTGTTCGTACTTTGCCATATATGTCAATTCTTAGAACACATCAAAATGGTAATTATAATACATATATCGGCAACCCCTTTGATGATAAGTTAAAAAACATAAATGATGAAAACGATATAAAAAGCTGGACTACCGAAAGTTTACATACATTAGAAGGTGGAAAAGAGGCTTTTTATGAAAGGAAGAGTATATATGAAACAAGTGGAGAATAAACAAATCAAAGTAATATTAACTGTTCAAGGAGAAACTGATGTGTTAGTTTTTTTACTTGATGACGAAAGCCCTGAAAAATATACAATTAATTTGAATGATTCCTCATCTCAACTACAAATTAAAGAAGTTTTTTCAAAACTTCTGGAAGAATTATTATCATTTGATATTGATTTGGTTTTAGAGATACAAGAAGGTTATTCAAAAGGACTTTATAAAGATGTATTCACAGAATATATATCAGAACTTAATAAGGAGTTGAAACAAACAAGAAGTTTGATGAAAAAAGAGTTGGAATAATTACAATCATAATATCCGAAGAAAACATATATCAACAAGCACATTTAACTGTTACAGGTCTTAGGGTGTAACCCTAACGAGGTATTTATGGAATATATCCATAAATACACTGCTCGCTGCTGAAAGCACGAGCGACAGCACCGTTTTGGACAACCTGTCCATAACCGGTCTGCTCGCTCAGTATGTGCAGAAAGCGGGCAGATTACCGTTTGGTTATCCAACTGGTCTGCTCGCTCAGTATGTGCAGAAAGCGGGCAGATTACCGTTTGGTTATCCAACTGGTCTGCTCGCTAAGATTGCACACACCTTTTACCTAAGACAGTTTTTACATTCAAAAGTAAATATCAAACAAAAAATAGGCACGGACAACAGAGTATTTCTGCAATCCGTGCTCAATTTTTCATGCGTATCCGATATAGAATTCATATTGTGTATCGGATAATTTTTCTGCCCATATCCACACAGAAGTAAAGCCTTCAATATTCTTGTATCTATTCAATCTGCTTTCTATATCGTCACCGATATTTTTGTTGTTTGCATTAGCAGATATGGGGTTGTCCCAACATTCTGTTGCAGTTTCATCAATAATCAAGCCAATACTTTTAGCGTAATTCTGAGCATAAGAAATCCAATACGATATATCAAATTTTTCACCTTGTTCAACTGCTGTTGTGACTTCCGAAACAGTATTTGTTGTGATTTCAGGCTCAGATTTTTCGCTTTTGGGCGGTTCTGTTTGCGTATGAGTATCTTGCTTTGGCTCGGTATTTGCTGTTGTTTGAGAAAAAATCGTCTCATTTGGCACCTTTTCTGTACCGGTTTCAGCGGTAGTCGTCTGTGTTGTTTCTTCCGCAAAGGTACTTTTCTCAACTGCTTCACTTTCTGTTTTCTCGGTTAATTCTTCCGATTGCGTTGTATCAATTACAGCGTTAGTCGATGAATTTTCAATCGCCTTTTTGTCCGGCTTGCTATGGGCAGTGCAACCAACCGTACCAAAAATGAGAGTCAATATCATTGTGAATATTACGATTTTTCTCATACAAAAATCACCTCGCTATTCACAATTTCCATTGCTCTGTTGCGGATGTTATTCATCTTCCGCACCCATAGTATAGGATTATCCGCTTTCAATTTTTCGGTAACATTTTCTTTTTCGGCGAGTGATTTGACAAGCTGTGAGAACATTGCTCCTGCCTGTTCCTCAATGTCGGCAAGATAAGGATACAGTCTTTCCGATGTGAGCAGATTATAGTATCTGATACGATGATGTTGTTTAAGATACTGTCTGTGTCGGTTTGCCCACACTCCGATATGCAGTTCATTTTGCTCTTTTGTTGTGATACAAGGCAGCTGATAATCACCTTGGTTTTGATAGCGCACATTAGGTTTTTTCATAGTAATCAATCCTCCGTATAAATGATTTTGAATCTCTTTTTCTTTGCACCGATAACTTTTACAAGAACATCATCGACTCCGTCGGTATATTTTCCTTTCGCTATGAGGCTACTCCTTAGATTATTGAGAGAACGGATAATCATACTGCGTTCGCCATTATCAAGTGCAAGATAAAATGTAGTTTTCATAATCTTTCCTCCTTTGACTACATTGTAGCAAAAGGATTTCTATTATACGAATGTGCGGATTTGGGCATAGAAAAAGACATCAACCTTTCGATTGATGTCTTGGTTTCTACCTCTGCAATGTCACAAATGTATTAAAGTTTATTGTACTTCCTTATTAACTTGGGGCAAGCTTTTTGCAAAATATTATCTTTCCGAATATTTTCGAGCTTTTTATAAAGGTAAGATAATTCTTGCTACCTCTCCCTATTCTTCCGGCACTGACCTTCAGAATTCGACGAGAAATAGATTAAACGCTGGCTCAAGCAAATCACCGTCTTGGAAGACCACTTCACGGTCTAGCTCAAGTCCAGACTGAAAATTGACATTGAAGGTTAATGCCTATAGACGCAAAAAGGCTCCTCACCACTGGAATTCAATCCGGTGATGGGGAGCTTTTCCTATTTAGCGTATGTTACTATTCCAGACAAATCTCCATCTGAATGCTTTGATTTTATGGAATATTCAATATTGAAACTATCTGTTAACGGATTAAGTAATAAAGCTGGTCCTAGCCATTTCATTTCTTTTGCCCTTAGAGAGCTTATAGAAAATTCAAACTCGATAGCGTTACCCTTGACCTTAGGCATTGCAATATATTTTGTTATCTCCCTACCATAGTCATCCGAATTATATCGCGGATTTCCATTAATTCCAGCACCACTGAACTGGGCTCTCACTGCTGCCTGACTTTCTGCCAAGCTATCTGCTAAGGTGTATGATATATCGGTATCATAGGAAACATCTGATGATTCAGGCATCATCAAAAGTTCTTTAATAACATCATCTTCATAAATTAAACCCTCTAACCCTTGCATATCTGGATTTATAAGCTCCTTGGATGGAATAATTGCTTCTGCGACATCTTTTTTTATTTTAATGTGCACATCCACATCCTCGTCGTAAACTTTAGATGCATTTTCGATTGCAAGTGGGATAAAAAGCATTCCGTTAAAAGTTGTCACGTACCAATCCATCATTTGTACACGATGCAGATTATATTCAAGCATCATAATGCTATCATATTTGTTTTCTTCCTCTTTGGTCCCTTCATAAGAATATGATGACATCAAATCATATCTTCTTTCTAAGTTTCCTATATTAAAAAATTCTGTATCTTCAGATATATCTATTCCGAGATATTCTTTGCATAAATCTATTATCGAACCTCTATCCTCATCATTTATGCGTACTTTCTGTGACTTGAAAAGATTTAATTTAAAAGAGCTAGTAACTGGAGTTGGAATTGAGCCATCATTTCTAATAATAGGAGTAGCATCGCTTGTTTTTTTCTCATCTTCATCATTTGCCTCGTCCTTGCTTTGGAGTTCAGATGGTTCTGTAATTTTGTTACTCCTAATTTGTTCTACCAATTTCAAAGCCTCTTCTAAAATTTGTGTTTTATGCTTAACAAAAGATACTGAACTTGATACTTCAATCGGACAAATCAAATTAGAAACAGCACCATCGACAAAACACCCCAGACGTAAGTCCGAGAATCCTGCCTTAACACGCTTCCCATTTTCCAAAATATTTTCAACAGTATCTTGTATTACACCTTTTATATACTGCCTTACCTCTCCCTTACTTTTTCCGTCTTTTAATGAGAATGGAGTCAATCTTCGACTTGCAATGTCAAAAGGCATGTTTTCTGGTGCACCGTAATCAGAGTTTAAAACACATATTACTCTATCCCAGCCTAAAACATGCGTAGCATACCCTAATTCAAGCATTACATTAGGATTTGGCATATATTTTATCTTACTATTTCCATCTTTATCGACTGTCTCATATTGACATACCGCACTAACATCAGCAATGAAAATATCACAATCGTCAATCTTTGAAAAAATTGTCTGTGCTATGTCCGGGGAACCAAATTCTCCCTTTGTGTCACGGTCAGCTTCAATATCAACTGTGTCTCGCAATAAACGAACTGCATCTTTGATACTGTCTTGAATTATATTTCTAGTATCACTTCCCGGCAAATCAGATTGCCAAGAATAAAAAATAGTAATCTGTGAATCACTCACATTAATACCTCCTAACATCTAATCCACTACCCGAAAATGCTCTTACTATCGAATTGCCGGATTTGTTGTCAGTTTTCAGCGCTTGCTCAAAAACGCCTGATATCTAATCCACTCACTCAATTTGCGTTATCTAATCCGAGGTCACAACCTGACACACATTTTCGCAGTAGATATGTCTCTATATAAAATAACCGGGCTTTTTCAGCAGTTAGGCTTCTATTCCTAACTTCCGAAAAAGTCTGGAAATACGCCACTTTTCAGCCTTTTTTATCTTTTCTTGATATTAACACCATAGGCTCAATTGAAGCCTTTATGTCATGCGATTAAGGTATCATCTTAAAATGTCGTAATGCTTCCTCAATCAACTTTACTTTTTCCGGCGGGCATTGAGGTTGATTTGGGGTCTCTTTTTTAGAATTATTGTAGCAATCTCTTTCGATAATACCGTGCTTTTGCTTTACCTGAGCAACATAAAGCGAAGATACTTTTACACGATGTTTATCGAATATGTAATCTTTTATTTCATCATAGGTTGCCTTTGCTTCGGATGATGTTAAATCCAGCTCGTCCATGTCAACGGTAATGTCGATATATGTATCCGGCTTTTTTCTAACCAACTGAACAACCGTCTCAACATGTGTCGTATGCGGGAACATGTCAACGGGTTGAATCCTTTGAACCGCATATCCGCGCTTTGTGATATACGCAAGATCTCTTGCAAGTGTTTCCGGGTTGCAGGAAACGTATACAACCTTTGGCGGAGACAACCTTACTACGGCGTCGAGGAAATCCTCCGTGCTGCCGGCGCGAGGTGGATCCATCATTATCACATCCACATGTTCACCGTGTTCTGCCATTTCAATTATGAAGTCTGTCGCGTCAGCGCATACAAAGTAAGCGTTGTTTATTTTGTTGCGCCTCGCGTTTGAAATGGCATCGCGCACGGCATCTTTATTAAGCTCGACGCCGATAACCTTTGCGGCGCCGTTTTTGGCGGCAATAAGGCCTATTGTTCCCGTGCCGCAATAGCTGTCGAAAAAAGTTTCCTTTCCGGTAAGACCTGCATACTCAATAGCTGTGCGATAAAGCTTTTCCGTTTGAGATGGATTTATCTGATAAAAGGATTTTGCGGAAATTCTGAATGTAAGTCCCAAAAGCTTATCTTCGATAAACCCTTTTCCGTAAAGAACCTTTTCCTGTTTGCCGAGAACGAGATTTGTTTGATACGGGTTTATGTTGTGAATAATCGTAGTAATCTCCGGATGAAGCTTTAAAAGAGCATTTACAAAATTATTCTTAGCCGGAAAAATGGGTGTTCCCGTAACAATAACAACCATTATTTCATTAGTCGAAAAGCCGCGTTTGACAAGTACGTGGCGTATAAAACCTCTGCGAGTGTCCTCATCATACGGCATAAACTTAAAGTCTTTCATAAGGCCACGGATATCCTTTATTATCGCATCTGCTTTTGAGTCCTCAATCATGCAATGATCAACCGGAACTATCCTGTGACTGTTTGACTGGTAAACACCCGAAATAATTTTATTTCTTCGTTTATCAAATCCAAATGCCGCCTGAACCTTATTCCTGTAATTATACGGATATTTCATCCCGATGACAGGCTCTATTTTACAAAATCTTCCGAGTAATTTCTCTTCAAGATTTTGCTTGTATCTCAGTTGCTCTTTATACGGCATGTCAAGCTGACAACCGCCGCATTTTTTATATAACCTACAGACTCTTTCTTCCATTTGCTCTTCTCCGAAATTTTTAAACTAAAACAAGTTAATTCTACCATATTCAGATGTAATATGATAGAATTATAACATAATATTTTTGGAGAAATATATGCTTAGGAAAAATGACGACATCGAAATTCGTATCGACGGCATGAGTGCAGAGGGGTCCGGCGTGGGGCACTATGAAGGACAGGCTGTATTTGTGAACGGAACTGCAGTAGGTGACACGGCTTCTGTTCACATAATAAAGGCGAAGAAAAACTATGCTGTCGGAAAAATAAATAAGATAATTACCCCGTCAAAGGACAGGGCTTTGTCCTTGTGTCCGGTTTCGGAAAAATGCGGAGGCTGCTGTTTTCGCCACATATCGTATACTGCGGAACTGAGGATAAAAGAGCAAAAGGTACGCGATGCATTTCAGAGGATAGGCCATTTGGATATCGGTATATCCGACATAATCGGTAGTCCCCAGACGGAGCATTACAGGAACAAGGCTCAATACCCGGTCGGAACGGATACAAGAAACGGCTCGCCGCTTATAGGATTTTATGCCTTCAACAGCCACCGCATTGTTCCGTGTATGGATTGTTTGCTGCAACCGGAAGTTTTCAAAGACATACTTGAAACAATCAGTAACTGGATGACCGAGTTCAAAGTTTCAGCGTATGATGAATTCAAAAAGCAAGGGCTTTTAAGACACATATACATACGCCGTGCTCACTTTACCGGTGAAATCATGGCGTGCCTCGTTATAAACGGCGAAGAAATTCCGCATGGGAGCGAGCTTATTGAAGAATTAAGAGCATCCATACCGGACTTTAAAACTTTTGTTATAAACATAAATAAATCCTCCACCAACGTAATCATGGGAGATACATGTAAAACGCTCTACGGTGACGGATTTATAACGGATACATTGCTCGGCTGTAGGTTTAAAATCTCGCCTCTGTCTTTTTATCAGGTGAACAGTGAGCAATGTGAAGTACTATATAAAAAAGCAGCGGAATTTGCAGACCTGCATGGTGATGAATTACTGCTGGATTTGTATTGCGGCACGGGAACTATAGGACTTACAATGGCCGACAGGGCTTCAAGGCTTATCGGTGTGGAAATCATCCCGGACGCTGTTCAAAATGCAAGGGAAAACGCTAAAATAAACGGATTCGGGAATGCGGAATTTTTCTGTGGAGATGCATCGCTCATTGCACAAAAATTAAAAAACGAAAACACAAGGCCGGATGTAATTCTGATAGACCCTCCGCGTAAAGGCATGGGTGACGGGCTTGTTGACACCGTCGATAAAATGGATCCGAAGCGTGTTGTGTACATCTCTTGTGACCCTGCGACGCTTGCCAGAGACTGTGCCCGTTTTGCAGAACTTGGCTGGGATGTAAAGAAAGTTCAACCCGTTGATATGTTCCCGCATACGGCACATGTTGAGACGGTAGTATTGATGTCAAAGGTGAACTCTAACAAGTAACAAAAGGAGGAACCCTATTTGAAACAGAAAAAAGACGAAATCACCATCCGTTCCAGCGCAGCAGAATACCTAACCTATGTTGCTTCAGTTGGTGATCAGCAAGACAGTATTGAGATGCGCTATGAGGATGAGAATATATGGCTGACGCAGAAAATGATAGCCACATTATATGGTGTTGGTTTGCCAACGATAAATGAACATATTAAAAAGATTTACGCTGATAGTGAATTAGAAGAGTCTGCAACTATTCGGAATTTCCGAATAGTTCAAACCGAAGGTTCACGTCAGGTGACTCGTGATACAAAGCATTATAATCTTCAAATGATTATTGCGGTCGGATTCAAGGTGAACAATGAACGAGCAGTGCAGTTTCGTAAGTGGGCTAACGGCATCGTCAAGGACTATACCATCAAAGGCTGGGTCATGGATGACGAGCGTCTAAAAAATGGTGGATCTGTGCTTACAGTAGAATACTTCGACCGTTTGCTTGAGCAGATTCGTGAAATTCGTCTGTCAGAACGTCGATTTTATCAGAAGATAACAGATATCTATGCTACATCTCTTGATTATGACCGAACAGCAAAAACAACAAAGCAGTTTTTTGCAAAGGTTCAAAATAAGATGCATTATGCAGTTCACGGACATACGGCAGAGGAGTTGATTTATGAGCGAGCCGATGCAGACAAGCCACATATGGGATTAACTACATGGACAGCAGCACCGGAAGGCAAGATTGTAAAAAGTGATGTGAGCGTTGCGAAGAATTATCTTTCAGAGAAGGAAATGCGTTCATTAGAGCGTATCGTTTCTGCTTATCTGGATTTGGCAGAGGACCGTGCAGAGCGTCACATTCCGATGACAATGGAGGACTGGACAAAGCGTCTGGATCTATTCTTGATGGCTGATGACAGAGAGGTTCTTCAGGACGCAGGCAAAATCACAGCGGAGATTGCTAAGACTAAAGCTGAGACTGAATTTGAAAAGTACCGTGTTATTCAGGACAGACTGTTTATGTCCGACTTTGATAAGTATATGCTGGAGTTGGAAGAGAATGTGAAGAAATAGAGTGTGAAATGCTTGTAGAAGGAGATATTGACAGGCTGACTTTCCAAGGAACAAGATATTTGTTGTTTGAACAGTAACTTCCAGTTTGTAAGACAGTACACCTTCTAACGATAACTCTGACCTATCGTTAAAAGATTCGTGGATATGTATCCAGACACAAATACAAAAATCGGTAATTCATATAGTGCTGTCCTTTCATGTCGAAACGGTAGTCTTGCTGATAAAGTTATAAATTTACGTAAAATTAACCCATGAAAAAAGAAACGGAGAATTCAATGAAAGTACTTATTTTGTCGTGTAATACCGGTGGCGGGCACAACTCCGCCGCGCATGCAATCGCGGAGGCTATGGCCTGGCACGGAGGCGAGGCTTACGTAATGGATTATCTGACCTTGGCGGGTGAAGAAGTGTCAAGGCTGGTAGGAGACGGATATGTTCATATCGTCAAAAAAACGCCGCTTCTCTTCGGAATGACCTACAAGCTCGGAATGGTGGTAAGTAAAATCACAAGAAAGTCTTTGGTGTACTACGTAAACGGTCGTATGGCCAAGTATTTGAACAAGTACCTGAAAGATAATCCGGTGGACGTGTTGATAATGCCTCATATTTATCCGTCGGAAACCATTGCATATATGAAGCACAAGGGTATGAAGCTGCCTCTTACCGTGGCGGTAATGACAGACTATACCTGTATTCCTTTTTGGGAAGAAACAGATGCGGATTATTACATCATACCTCATGAGAGTCTTACAGACGTATTCGTTAAGAGAGGTTTGCCTAAAGAGAAACTGATTCCGCTTGGAATTCCGGTTTCAAGAATTTGCAGAAGAGAGATTTCCAAGGAGGATGCAAGGGAAAAGCTGGGTCTTTCCACCGAGAAAAAATATATTTTAGCGGCAGGCGGCAGCATGGGTGCCGGCAATATGAGTAGGTTGGTTGAATGTTTGCTGAAATCCACCGAAGATGAAGAACTGATTGTTATTTGCGGAAGCAACAAGAAGGTTGAGAAGCATTTGAAAAAAACCTTCGGTTCAGAAAAAAGACTTACCATTCTCGGGTATACCAATCAGATGAGTCTTTATATGAAAGCCTGCGACATACTCTTTACAAAGCCGGGCGGCTTGACCTCTACGGAGGCTGCCGTGTCGGGAATTCCGATAATTCATACCGAGCCTATTCCCGGGTGCGAAACAGCAAACCGTAAGTTTTTCGGAAAATACGGAATGAGTGTTTCGGGTACAACCGTAAAAGGACAGGTGCAGGCAGGTCTTCGCATTCTTTACGATGAAAAAGAGGCAAGCAAGATGAAGGAAAATCAGCAGAAAAACATTAACAAGATGGCAGCTGATGATATTTGCTACTTTATACGGGAGCATTTGAACGACAAATAAAGTGTTTGAAAAATTTTAACGGAGGAGTAGTTATGTCAGATATTATTGCATTCGGAGATTCTGTTTTAAAAGGCGTAGTACATGAAAACAATGCTTATAAAGTATCTAAAAACAGCTTTTCAAACTTATGTGAAGAAATATTCGGAATATCAATAGCTAACAAAGCAAAATTCGGAAGCACAATAGATGCCGGAGAGAAAATAATATCTAAAAATACCGAATTAATCAAAGAATCAAAGAGCAAATATGTCGTAGTGGAATTCGGCGGAAATGATTGTGATTTCAACTGGACGGAGATAGCGGAAAATCCGGACAGGGAGCATTACCCTAAAAATACGGTAGCGGAGTTTGTTGAGATATACTCACGAATTATAGACGAAATAAAAGATATGGGGAAAGAGCCTGTACTGTTGTCTTTGCCCCCGATAGATTCAGTCAGATATTTTGATTTTATAAGTAAAAAAATAAATGCGGATAATATATTGAAATGGCTTGAGGGTGACAGGCAGCTGATTACAAATTGGCACGAAAGATACAACTTAGAAGTATTTAAGACAGCGCTGAAAAGATGCGTCCCTGTGATAGATATCACATCGAGATTTTTGGAAACAAAAAATTATTCAAAATTATTGTGTGACGACGGTATACATCCGAATGAGCAGGGGCATGCGATTATTGCGGAAACTATAAAGGAATACGTTAAAGAAAGAAAAATTAAGATTACGGATTAAAGAAACGGAGAGACTTTATGTTATTTATTGAATATCCCAAGTGCTCCACATGTCAGAAGGCAAAGGCATGGCTTGACAGTCACGGACTTAAGTATGAGGACAGGCATATCGTTGAAAACAATCCCACATATGAGGAACTCAAGGAATGGTATGAAAAAAGCGGCATGCCGTTAAAGAGGTTTTTCAACACAAGCGGGCTTCTCTATAAGGAGATGCAACTGAAGGAAAAGCTACCCGCAATGATTGAGGACGAACAGCTTAAGCTTCTTGCGACAAACGGTATGCTCGTAAAGCGACCGGTTATTGTCACCGACAAGGTGATTCTTACCGGCTTCAGAGAGGCAGAATGGGAGAAGGAACTGTTTTAGTGGCAGGGGCACGGTTTAAAACGAATTAACTGAATTGAGGTAAAAGAAGTTGAACAAAAAAGCAATCATTGCAATGAGCGGCGGTGTGGATTCAAGTGTTGCCGCATATCTTATGAAGCAGCGGGGATACGAGTGCGTTGGCGTTACCATGAAGCTCTTTCAGGGTGAGGATGTCGAAGTTTCAGATGCCCATTCCTGTTGTTCGCTTGACGATGTAAAGGATGCCGAAAGTGTTGCAAAACAGCTTGGTATGCCGTATCACGTTTTCGGGTTTTCGGATTTGTTCAGGGAAACCGTTATCGACAAATTTGTTGAGGCATATGAAAACGGTTGTACTCCGAATCCCTGTATTAATTGCAACAGATTTCTTAAGTTTAACAAGCTTTATCACCGTGCGCTGGAACTCGGGTGCGATTATGTGGTAACCGGTCATTATGCGAGGATTGAATGTGATAAAAATTCCGGACGTTACATACTTAAAAAGGGACTTGACCCGACAAAGGATCAGAGTTATGTTCTTTACTCTCTCTCTCAGGAACAGCTTGCGCATACGATTTTTCCGCTCGGGGAATTGAACAAAACAGATGCCAGGGCAATAGCACGGGAGCAGGGATTTGTAAGTGCGCACAAGCATGACAGTCAGGACCTCTGCTTTGTCAAGGACGGTGACTATGCACAGTTTATAGAAACATATACGGGAAAGACCTTTCCCCGTGGCAGCTTTATAGACACGGAGGGAAATATCCTCGGTGAGCACAAGGGGATTATTCATTACACGGTAGGTCAGCGAAAGGGTCTCGGTATAGCCTTCGGGGAGCCTATGTTTGTGTGCGGGATAAATCCGAAAGACAATACCGTAACACTCGGCAAGAATTCTGACTTGTATACGGATACATTGACCGCCGGAGACATAAATCTTATTTCGGTGCCCTCGATAGACGCTCCCATACGCGTAAAGGCAAAGGTTCGCTACAGGCAGGTCGAGCAGTGGGCTACGGTTACACAGCTTGACGAGGAGACTATAAGGGTTAAGTTTGACGAGCCGCAAAGGGCTATAACAAAGGGACAGGCCGTTGTTCTCTACGACGGAGATACGGTTGTTGGCGGCGGAACCATAATTGAGGTGTGAGCTTGAAAAATACTACACTCTGTTATATCGAAAAAGACGGGAAGTATCTTATGCTTTACCGCAATAAAAAAGAAAATGACCTTAACGAGGGAAAGTGGGTCGGAGTAGGCGGAAAATTTGAGCCCGGCGAAACGGCCGAGCAGTGTCTAGTGCGCGAGGTCAGGGAGGAGACGGGACTCACTCTTACGGATTGGCATTTTTACGGCATAGTGAACTTCATCTCCGACAAATGGGATGATGAGGCGATGTATCTTTATCTCGGAAAAAGCTTTGAGGGTGAACTCCTGAAAAGCTGTGACGAGGGGGAACTGCGATGGGTTGAAAAAACCGCTGTTATGGAGTTACCCATGTGGGAGGGCGATATATATTTTCTGAAAGAAATGCTTTCGGGTACAGAGAAGATATCCATGACCCTTCGTTATGAGGGAGATACGCTAAAAGAGATGATAAACGAATAATTTTATAAAAAATCCGGCAAACTTTTGTGATTGTTGTGAATAGACAACAGGTTTGCCTTATTGTAAAATATAAAGCACTCGCCTTTAAAAGGCTTTTTTCTCAGGGGATGTATGGAAAATGGGTGTAAAAGTTAATCCGGCTGCTTTCGGCGGCATATTTGCAGTGCCTGATATCGTAGTCGATGAACATATCAGACTTGCAGGAGGACAGCAGCTTAAGGTCCTCCTTTTTGTGCTGCGTCATAACAACGGAAATACGGGAATTGAAAAGATAGCGGACGGAGTCGGAATGACTGTTCAGGATGTTAAGGACGCACTTTCGTATTGGCTTCACGTGGGTGTTCTTTTGATGGACGGTGAAGAGCCGAACGCAATCGTGATAAACTCGTCAAAGTCCCAGAAAACAGCGGGGCTTCGCGAACTGCCGGATATCGCTCCCACATATGATCAGGTTGCGGCACGTGTTTTGGAGGATGAGTCGCTCAAGGCTCTTTTTTCTGAGGTGCAGCTTAAGCTCGGCAGAACGATAGGCTACGGTGATCAGGCAAAATTCATAATGATGCATGATGACTACGGTCTTCCCGTCGAAGTAATTCTCACTATTGTAGAATACTGCGTTAAGGACGGAAGGCCCTCCATGGGTTATATCTCGAAAATTGCGAAGGACTGGGGCGAGCATGAGATAAACACTCTTGATGCCGCTGATGAAAGACTCCGTGAATTGCGCTCGGACGAAAAACTCTGGAAAAAATTTGTTGCCATGTTCTCAGTTGATCCCCCGAGGTATACCGAGATAAGGTTTTCATATCTTAAGCGGTGGGTACGAGAGTATAAGCAGTCACTTGAGCTTATTTTCTATGCATATGAGCTTATGGTTGAAAAGATAAACGCAGTAAATTTCAAATATATGGATAAGATGCTTGAATCATGGCACGGTGACGGTTTGAAAAAGCCGCAGGATGTCATGCAGGCAAATACCCGACGCACGGACAACTTAAATTCTGAAAAAACGGAAAACGGACATGCCACCGTAAAAGGGGCAAAGAAGCAGACGTCTTACAACTCGGAAAAAGTGAAGCAAAAGGCACAGGGTCCTATAGAGTACAAGAGGAGGAACAACGGTGGAGAGTAATATTGAAAGAGCAAAAAGAATAATTGAAAACAGACGTTCCTCCGCAGAGCGGGAAGCGGAAAACAAGCGTGCGGAGCTTGAGAGTGTATGTCCGGAGCTTCGCGAGATAAACCGAAGGATTTCCGGAGCGGGACTTGCGGCACTTAAGGCAATAGGTATGGGCTCGGATGCGCAGGATTACATCGCAAGACTTGCTGCAGAAAACCTTGAACTTCAGAACGCACGCGCGGAGATTCTCAGAGGTCTCGGACTGCCGGCAGATGTACTTGATGTTCATTACACATGTCCCGTATGTGACGACAGCGGAATTCATGACGGACACTACTGCGATTGTATGAAATCACTCGTAAAACAGATTCAGTTTGAAAATCTTTGCAGATGTGCTCCGGCGAAAGAATCAACATTTGAAAGCTTTTCTCTGGATTTTTACAGAGGCTTCGTTGATCCTGAAACGGGAGCGGATGCATACGACCGCATGAATCAGATATACAACTATTGTAAAAACTGGGCTTACGATTTTTCAAAAAATTCCCCCGGCATTCTCATGTACGGAAACACAGGACTCGGAAAGACGCATCTTTCACTGGCAATTGCCAATGTAGTTGTTTCAAAGGGCTACAATGTACTCTATACCTCGGCTGGAAATATTCTTTCAAAGCTCGAGCGTGAAAAATTCGGAAGACTTAAGGGTGACGAATCACCGGAGGACATGGTTCTCTCCGCAGACCTTCTCATACTTGACGACCTCGGTTCGGAGTTCGTAACGCAGTTTACAGTTGCCGCCGTGTACAACATTATCAACACGAGGATTCTTGAGGGCCTTCCCACTATCATAAGCACAAACCTACTCTATGATGAGATAGGCGACAAGTATAATCCGAGAGTTTATTCAAGAATAATCGGTGACTACACCATGCTTGAGTTTATCGGAGCGGATGTTCGTCAACTGAAGGCGGAGTAAAACTGAGGATTCAGTTAAAGTCCGAGAAGCGGCGTACAGCCTATACTTTGGAAACATAAAAAATAAAATTTTTTGTCAGGAGAAAATTTACGTGGATATTATTGCAAGCATAACAGACCAGTTCAAACTTCAAAGATGGCAGGTAGAAAATACGGTAAAGCTTATCGATGAAGGAAATACCATACCTTTTATCGCCCGTTACAGAAAAGAGGCTCACGGAACTCTCGATGACCAGACCCTGCGTGAAATTTCGGAGAGGCTTCAATATCTCCGTAATCTTGACAAAAGACGTGAGGAGATTTCAAATTCCATAACGGAGCAGGAAAAAATGACCCCCGAGCTTGCGGATGCTATTTCGGCAGCTGCGACGCTGGCGGAGCTTGAGGATTTGTACAGACCGTATAAGCCGAAAAGAAAAACACGTGCGTCCGTTGCGAAGGAAAAGGGACTTGAACCGCTTGCAAAGAAGATATATGAACAAAAATCTGGGACTGTTCCTGAAGAACTTGCTCCCGAATACATAAACGAAGAAAAAGGTGTACTAAGTGTTGAAGATGCTCTTAGGGGTGCTTCGGATATCATCGCCGAGGATATCTCTGACAATGCGGATATCCGCCGCAGGCTGCGCAACCTTTTCTCCGTACTCGGCATCATGACTTCAAAGGCAAAAACCGAGGAAGACAGCGTTTACGCAAACTATTATGATTTTTCGGAAAAGGTCGAGAAGCTTGCAGGACATAAAATTCTTGCAATTGACCGCGGAGAAAAAGAGGGCTTCCTCAAGGTATCCGTTACGCTTGACAGACCTAAAGCACTTTCAATCATAGAAAAAGTTACGGTGAACGGAAACGGACCGTGTACGGAATTCGTGCGTGCCGCAGGCGAGGACGCGTATGACAGACTTATTTATCCGTCTGTTGAGAATGAGACGCGCTCTGCGCTCACGGAGAGGGCTGCGACTGCGGCGATAAAAGTTTTTGCCCAGAACCTGCGCCCGCTTCTTATGGCACCTCCGGTAAAGAACAAGACCTGCATAGGTCTTGACCCCGGATACAGAACAGGGTGCAAGGTTGCTTGCGTCGACGGAACAGGGCGTGTGCTTGATACCGGTGTTATATATGTAACACACGGCGACGCGCAGCGCGAAAAGGCAAAAACTTTCATAAAGCAGCTTATTTCAAAGCATGATGTTGACATAATTTCAATAGGAAACGGTACGGCTTCAAAAGAAACAGAGATATTTGCAGCCGAGCTTATAAAGGAAATACCGCAAAAGGTATCATATATGGTCGTAAGTGAGGCGGGAGCCTCTGTTTATTCGGCATCAAAGCTTGCTGCCGAGGAATTTCCTCAATTCGACGTTTCGCTGCGCTCCGCCGTTTCAATAGCACGTCGTCTGCAGGATCCGCTTGCGGAGCTTGTAAAGATTGAGCCAAAGGCAATAGGCGTCGGACAGTATCAGCACGATATGCCGAAAAAGGAACTTGAATCAGCTCTTGACGGCGTTGTTGAGGACTGTGTAAACTCTGTCGGTGCCGACCTTAATACGGCATCTCCGTCATTGCTTTCTCACATAGCCGGAATAAACGGAACAATAGCAAAGAATATCGTTGTATACAGAGAAGAAAACGGTGCATTTACAAGCAGAACCGCACTTAAAAAGGTTCCGAAGCTCGGACCCAAGGCTTTTGAGCAGTGCGCGGGCTTCCTGCGTGTTGCCGAGAGTAAAAATATACTTGATAACACGGGTGTTCACCCTGAAAGCTATGATGCGGCAAAAACACTTCTCACCCTTTGCGGATATGACTTAAAGGACGTTAAGAACGGAACCATAGACGAGCTTCATTCACGTATTGAAAAACTTGGCTACAGTGACCTTGCAAAAAGACTTTCGGTGGGCGAGCCTACTCTTCACGATATCGAAAACGAGCTTCTCAAACCGGGACGTGACCCGCGTGATGAGCTTCCGCCGCCTCTTTTGCGCTCGGACGTTATGGAAATGAAAGACTTAAAGCCGGGCATGGAACTCAAGGGAACCGTAAGAAATGTAATAGATTTCGGTGCATTTGTGGATATCGGAGTTCATCAGGACGGACTTGTGCATATCTCACAGATAACCGATAAGTATATAAAACATCCGTCGGAATTTCTTTCGGTCGGAGATGTTGTGACTGTGCGTGTTCTTGATGTTGATATGAACAAAAAACGTATAGGTCTTACCATGAAGGGTATAGGACAGTCATAGAAACTGGGGGCTGCGGTCCGCGAAAAGAGGTTCTTCTATGAATTTTGAAGTAAAAAATCTTACAAAATCCTTCGGAGAAAAACAGGTACTTAAAGGGGTTTCATTTTCGGTTGAAAGTGGGGCCGCGCTCGGCCTTCTCGGCCGAAACGGTGCGGGCAAAACGACAACAATCCGCATCATCATGGGACTTTTCGCACCGAACTCCGGCGAAGTACTTCTTGACGGCAAGCCATTCGACATAAGGCACGCAAACGTCGGCTATATGCCGGAGGAGCGCGGCCTTTATCCGAAAAAGCGTGTCCTTGAACAGCTCATTTATTTTGCGGAGCTTCGCGGACTCGATAAAAAAACTGCCGGCAAAAATGCAGACAGGCTTTTGTCACGCCTTGAAATGACGGAATACAAAAATGCAAAGCTTATAACTCTTTCGAAGGGCAATCAGCAAAAGATTCAGCTTATTGCCACGCTTATATGTGACCCGGATATTGTAATACTGGATGAGCCGTTTTCCGGTCTTGACCCCGTAAACGCAATTCTTTTAAAGGATGTTGTTCGTGAACTGATAGAAAACGGAAAAATAGTTATTTTTTCAAGTCACCAGATGAATTATATCGAAGAATTCTGTGATGATATCGTAATTCTTAACAACGGCACGGTTGCGGTTGAGGGCTCCATAAAAAAGATAAAGCACGGTTTTACTCACGGAAAGGTTATCATAGAGTCCGACGACTTTGCAGACCTTCCGCAGCTGCTTGAAAATTCAAGATGTGTTTCGGAAACGGAAATGACCGAAAAGGGTCTTGTAGTCAAGCTAAAGGATACTGCAGATATGACATCCCTGCTTAAGGTTGTGACGCGCTCCGCTGCAACCGTAAAAAGTATATCCGACTATGAGCCGGATCTCTCTGAGATCTTTGTTGAATATACGGAGGTGGAGTCATGAAACAGTTTTTCTCGGTGTTCCGATTCGAATTTTTGACTCATCTTAAGAACAAGATATCAACTGTTGTAACCATAGGTCTTGTGATTGCAATCGCCCTTACATTGTCGTACCCGAAACTTGAAAAGGTTATTTCAAGCAAAAGCAAGGATGACGCACAGGGTGAAAAAAATCTTATGCATATCGCGGTTTACAATGCAAGCGGTATCGACACCTATACCCTGATGTCTTCCTTTGGTGCGGCTTTTAACAGGGAGGAAGGATACAGCCTTACTTTTCTTGTGGACGAAAAGAATGATGCCGCTTATAACCTTGCCTCGAAAAATCTTGAGGAGCTTACACACAGCGGCAGCAAAACGGGACTTAAATCAATAAGCAGAATTGATCCGTCGAAGCTTAAAAAAAGTGTTGAGGACGGTCATTATGATTCGATTATAGAGATAACCGGTCCGAGGAGCCTTAAGTATATTTCCGAAACGGTCGGTCTTTACGACAAGGAATCAAATATTGCCTCACAGCTGCTTCTTACCATTGACAGGTTCTCGGTTTTGGCAGCGAAGGGCATGAGTGAAGCGGATATCTCATCACTTCTTTCCTCTAATGTGGATGTAGAGACCATAGTCACCGGCAAGGATCAAAAGCAAAGCTTTATGTATACGTATGCTATAATCATGGTTCTTTATATGGTGCTCATTATTTACGGACAGTTTGTTGCCTCCAGTGTCGCAAGCGAAAAGAGCTCAAGAGCTATGGAGGTTCTTATAACCTCGGCAAAGCCCACAAACCTTATCTTCGGAAAAATTCTCGGTACGGGTTTCGCGGGACTTTTACAGCTGATTCTTGTCTTTTCCGTAACCATAGGCTTTTATAAGCTCAACGAGGGTGAAATAACAAACGACATCATTATTTCACTTTTCGGAATGCCTGTATCCGCCGCTCTTTTTGCATTGTTGTTCTTTATACTCGGATACTTTATGTATGCGTTTATGTTCGGTGCCGCCGGCTCAATCGCGAGCCGCTCCGAGGATCTCGGTGCGCTTACAATGCCGATAAATATAATTTTTATAGCCGCTTTTATGGTTGCGATTTTCGGAATGACCGGCAACGGTGTGAACGAAACATATTTCGTTGTATGCTCCTTCCTGCCGACTTTCGCACCGCTTGTGATGCTCGTCAGAATCTGTATGGGTACCGTTGCGGTGTGGGAAATAATCCTTTCCGTGCTTATTCAGATTTTCACGATAGCCGGACTCGGTATACTTTGTGCAAAGATATACAGAGCCGGAGTCCTTCTCTACGGCAACACTCCGAAACCCGGAGACCTTATTAAAATAATAAAAGTATCAACGGCTAAATAAGGCTTTTCCCTTCTATTTCCTCATTAGGCGATTCTTTGGCAAGCATATTTCTGTTAAAGAATTTTCCGATTACTTGGTAATTATTTTTTTGCAAGTATCTTCCTGTTATGATTTTCTTATTACTTGTTGATTGTTTCCTTTAGCAATCATATCTCTATTAACGAAAATTCTCGATTACTTGGTAATTTATTTATTTTTAACAAGGTTTCGCTTGTTGAACAGGTATTTTCACAATTTATAATATTTTTAAAAACCGGAGGCATAGGTATGTCTGAAATGAAAAAAATAGCAAGCTTCTCAATTGACCACGATAAGCTTCAAAAAGGAGTTTACGTTTCTCGTGTGGACGGCGATGTAATCACCTATGATATTCGTATGAAACGCCCTAACATGGGGGACTATCTGTCAAACGGAGCACTTCACACGTTTGAGCATCTGTTTGCAACATATGTAAGGAACGGTGAATTTGCGGGCTCCGTTATATATATCGGCCCCATGGGCTGCCGCACAGGGTTTTATATGCTGCTTCGCGACGATGTTTCAAAACAGGATGTTTTGAAGCTTGTCCGGGAATCCTTCGCCTTTATAGAATCGTTTGAAGGCGAAATCCCCGGTGCAAAGCGCAAGGAGTGCGGCAATTACCGCGAGCATGACCTACTCGGTGCAAAGATTTGCGCCGCCGATATGCTCGCCGTCCTCAAGGACTGGACTCCCGAAAAAATGGATTATAACTACAAAGATTAAACAAAAGTAAACCGACCTCCAAAAAGTCATGTCAAAATGACCGGCAACTGGAGGTCGGTTTTTTTAATAGTTATTAATTTATAAGAGAAAAAATCAAAAACCTGATTTTTACAC
>ULPT01064105.1_pt1 | contig 32742 bp, 24 predicted proteins | sample 1953751 | NCBI WGS metagenome assembly ULPT01 (sample SAMEA4835636, study PRJEB28245) | human gut metagenome | biome: gut microbiome; material: fecal sample | place: Denmark | collected 2008 | reverse complement strand
TCCTTTTCCTTTTTTCCGATTTTATTTAGGACAATATTGGTTATTTCGCATAAAATACATACATTTGCTGCCGATAAAGTCTGATAACGGAGCAAGATAGCGTCCGAGGAAAGAACGCTTCCGAGAGCGGAGGGACACACATCCACGGCAGACACTATGGTCAGGCGGAATCAAATCGTTACGCGTATTCCGAAACAACAATAGAAATATTGACAGACTTATCCACATATTTACTCACCCCCCTAACCCCCCCCAATCAAGGTCTATGAAAAAATCCTTAACTCGTAGCCTCGGTGCGGCCCTTGCCGCGATGCTGTGTACAGCGCCTGCTTATGCCAAGCGAGGCGGAGCGCACACGCTTGTAGCCGATGCCTACTTCCAGCAAGTACGCCTCCAATGGCGTGCGTCCGAAGCACCCAAGACCCTCCAGTGGCACGATGACTACGACTACAATGGAGACGGTTTTATCAACAGTGACTTACAAAAAGCGCAGGTTGCATACGCCGGCGCCAAGTTTACGGCCGAGGACCTCAAAGGTTATGTCGGTCAAGTCGTGGACGGCATCACCTTTGCCCAGTATCGTAACGTCTCCAAGGTCACCGGATTGGTGTACGAAAACGGCGAAGTTGTATCGCAAGGCGTGGCCGACCGCAGCAAATACGAAAAGAATACAACACTGAAGATTAATCTGGACAGCCACGTAACCATCAAAGAAAACACCGAATACATTTTCGCCATCAAAGTTGAGGGCGGATACAATATGGACTTCGTGCTCATGAAAGACAAGACCACCGATGCCCCCGGCAAAGGCGATCTGTACAGCACCGACGGCAAGACCTGGGTGGCCACCGGCGCAGGTGACTATCTGGTAACCGCCAATCTCGTCAATAAAGTCGATGAAGCTCCCACGGGTTATAGCGTAATGATGGACGGGGACTTTTACAACCCGGCAGACGTAACCATCACCAGCGCCCCGAACAAATATTCGGGTGTCGTAGAATACACCGCAATAATGAACAATGTTCCCGTAGGGAACCATCAGGTCTATGTATCGGCCGATTACCCCGACGAACACCGTCTCTCATCGACCGCATGCAAGGTGACAATCCTTGACTTCGCCAGGTCTGCGCCCTCGGCACACTACGGCTACAATACCTGGGCGGGCGACTTCAAGCATGTGCTTGTATGGACCGCACCTCTTACCGGAGGCAGCAACCTCACATGGGGTTCGGCCGAAGCCACGCTCTCGATAGGCGGCAGTGCTGCCAAAGACACCAAGGTGTGGTTTCGAAATGTCTTCACTGCCGATGACCTTACAGCTTTCGGCACCAACGCAAAGATTACGAACATCAAGACTATCTTTACCGAGGCCGTCATCAACAGCGTCAAGATTTTCGTCATGAAAGACGGAGTCATCGACTACGCACAAGACGCTGCCGATATCGAGCTTTCAGCAATTCAGGCCAATAAGGTGAGCACCTTCGCGCTGGATACACCTTACGAGCTGACCCCCGGTCACACTTATGCCTACGGTCTGTACGTAACACATACGCCCAAGGCTCATCCGATAGGCGTCACCGGTAATGTAGCCGTTGACGGACGCGGCAACACCTTCTCGGTCACCTCTCCGAGCTCCAAAGGGTTTGAGAAAACATCTCCCACGTGGAAGACGTTGAAGAGCGGCGGCATCCCCGGCAACTGGGCATTGTATGCCACTGTCGAAGATGCCACCACCAAAAAAGCGCCCTCCGGATATACGCTCGCACGCGACGGCAAAGTCATCGCCTCCGGCATCACGGCCACCAGCTACACGGACGAAGTCCCCGGCCCCGGACGTTATGTTTACACCCTAACCGCCGATTACGGCTACTACTACACATCTTATCCCGAGGAGTTTGCCGTAAAAGTTTCGCTGCCTGACAAATATGCCGCACCCGAAATTGACGGTTCATCATATAACCGAGACACCAACGAGTTTAACCTGTCATGGAACACGGATACAAAATTGACCAAATGTGACCAAGCCGCTTATACTACCGGTTTCGATGAGGATATGGCTATGCTGTGGGGCGCTCAGTTTACCAAAGACGAACTCGCCTCTTATAAAAGGTTAAAGATAGACCGCATCAAATTTGCCATCGGCGCTGCCATCGGCGAATTTAAGGTTGGCGTCTATACCGCCAAAGGCACGGCTCTTTCCGAAATCACCGTCAAAGACGGCGATGTTGATGCCGGGACTGTATATACAGCCAAACTTCCCACGCCCGTTGAAATCACCGGTGAAGAAGACCTCTACATCGCCTATAATGGAACTGTTCCCGGCGGCGCTTCTGCATTGATTATTGATGCAGGCCCGCTTAAGGACGGCGGTGCACGCGTCAGCCTCACCAACGGCCTCACCTGGATGAATCTCGCTACCATATCCTCGATAGCTACCGACAACAATATCTACATCGGGGCATATCTCATCGACGGCGAGTCCGGTTCGACCACCGAACTTGCGCCTGAATCGACTACAGCTGCAAGTCTCGGATTCAGCGCAGTCCGGGCCACCGAAGAGCCTATCAGCGTTGTATATACCGCCAAAGCGCCCAAAGCTGTAGCTAAGTCCGCCGCAGTGCCCAAGCCGGTGAAATTCAATGTATATCGCAACGGCGAAGTCATTGCGACCACAACTGAAAAGGCTTACGTGGACAACTTGCCGTCGTTCAACATCTATACATATTATGTCACCGCAGTTTATGAAAACGATTGGGAATCACCCGCGACACGTTCAGTCTCCGTAAATCGCCCCATCGCACAGAAGGGCGTAGCACCCTACGCACTTACCGGTGTGTCCAATGCCGATGGCCTCAACCTCAGCTGGCAATCGCCCGACCGGGCACTCGCAATGTCCTACGTTCAGGGTACTAAAATCGGCGGCCTCGGACTTACCGGAAGCGATCTTACACCCCATGCATTCATTCGCTTTGCCAAGGAAGACCTGAAACCGTACGTCGGACAATGCATCGACCATATCCTTTTCGCCCTATATTCCACCGATGTCACTGACGTAGCCGTTGAAATCGCCGAAGACGAAAACATTGTCTACCATCAGCCCGTATCTTCTGTCACCACAGGTTGGAATGATGTGCGCCTCAACGAACCCTATCTCATCAAGGAAGATGCCGACCTATATATCGGCTATACACTTGCGCACAAGTCAGGCGTCAAGCCCCTCGGCGTCGATGCCATGGAAGACGGCACATTCCCCAGCGATCCCGACAAGGGCGACATCCTCACCAATAGTGCCTCTCCCGGTTACTGGTATCGTCTGTCCGTGAAATACAAACTCAAATACAACTGGGCCATCAAGGCAGTCTTGGCCAACGATGACCAACTTGTATTCAAAAAACAGGGTGCTTCCGGCATCACCTACAACCTGTACTGTGAAGACGAAATGATTCGCGAAGGCCTGACCGACACTTTCGTCATCATCCCCGATGCAAAACAAGGGAACTACTACGTCACTGCTATCCAAAACGGCATCGAGTCCGGCGAATCCAATAAGGTGTTCTTCTACACCGGTGCCGTCGATGACATCACCATTGACGACAACGCCGCTGCCGAGTACTTCAACCTGCAAGGCATCCGCGTAGACGCCGACAATCTGACGCCCGGCATCTACGTACGCCGCAGCGCCAGTGGAAAAGCATCTAAGGTCTATGTCAAATAAAACTGCATAGGCGCAATCCATAACGGCATACAGCGGCATTGACTGCCGCCATGCCCATTCGCATCAAGTCCGGGGCGCGTCCACACAGAGGCACGCTCCGGACTTGAAATTTTTGCGGCCAAACTTAGGTTGTTGTGCAAAAAATCGTTAATTTTGCGCTGAAAAAACAAGCCCAGCCACACATATACGACACGACATGTCCCACGGCTATACATACTATTCCGATATCTGCCTTATATTCATCGTCACAGGCATAATATGCGGCATTGTCCGGCTGATACATCATTGCCGCCCTTACGACAAAGAAATTCGGTACTTCTATCCGGCAAGTTCGCTTACCGCCTTTGTATTCATGGCCGTAGCGATGTTGACGCCATATTATTTGCATCCGGAAGCCCCGGGAACATGGGTCTTTGTGCGTGTCTTCGGCGTGGTGTTTTATCCGGCTGCTTTTGCTGCCATGTTCCTGCAGTATTTCAAATGGCATAAATTGCGCGGCTCGAGCGCAATTATGCTCTTCTACGTACCTATGAGTTTGCTTTTTATTATGACATGCTCCGTGCTTTATGCTCCGGTCGGCGTATGGATTGAGGTACACAGTTCTGTGGTGCTTGGCATAGCCTCCGGCATAGGCATAATTCTGACGGCATATATGCTCAAGACCTTGATTTGGCTCAAAAGCCGGATTTCGGCTTATAACAAGGGCAACTTCTCGGATGATAGCGATTTTCCGCACAAATTTGCCGGCAAAGTCATATACCTTCCTGTTGTATGGACCGCCATAGTCTGGGCTGTGCTGCTTGCCGACAGTCGCGTCCTGAACATGGTGGCGGAAATCATCATGTCCGTATGGATGGTACTGTTTCTGTGCTTGATACTTCATCCGCAAAGGCTGCTGCGGCCCAAGTATATCGAAGAACAGCTTGACCGAATAGGGTGTCGTAAGGTTAAATTCATGGAAGAAGCTATCATTGCCGCCAAGGAGGAAGAAATCAAAGAAGCGGAGGAGTCCGAACCCGAATCAAACGAAGCACGCCGACAAGTACTCGAAATCATTTTGCAAAAATATCGCGAGCCGCACCTGCAAAAGTCGGACATACTCGCGCTCATAGGCTCGGGCAAGAAAAGCGGGGCCAACCGCTTTATCATTCAAGTGGGGTACTACAACCTTATCAATATGTTCCGTCTGGAACACGCACGCCTGTACGGACTGGCGCACCCCGAAGCCAAACAGAGCGAAATCGCCGAGGCCGCCGGATTTGCCTCCGGCTCGAGTTTCAGCAAGGCCAAACGCAGCGTGCCGCAAGTTGACCCCGAAATCGTCAGCGGAGTCAAGCTGTAATCTTGCACATCATTCCTCGCGACCATTCAAGAAAAGTATGAGCCGAATAAGCTCGTACTTTTTTTCATAATAACACTTTTTATCAATAATGCTAAACGAGTCGGGCTGTACAGACGCGTCAACAGAAAAAAATACCTGACCAAAATATAGCTCAGCAGAAAATATATCTCTTCACGCTGTGGGTTTTTGCCGCTCAGCTTCGGAAATAGCCGGCACTGCTTGCGCTTAGCGGAAAGTTAAAATATGCCGCGTGCCCTCTTAGCGGAAAATGAAATTGTCGATTCGGCTAAGTGCCGAGTGTCTTTATGGATAAATTTGCAAACATATTTGTGCGCACAAAAGATGGCTAATCGTATGCACTTTGTCCGACGAAACATCCAATCTTATACGATATGACTATACGACGAATAATATGCACTCTGTGTGCTATACTGCTTACAGCCGGCATTGCCGTCACGGCGCAGAAGCAAGGCGAGAGCCGCGTCCTCACGTTCCGCTTCGCCGCCGCCTCCGATAGATTCTACGACGGATATCTGGACAATCACAACCAGATAGCGGCAATGATTGAGTGCGTCAATACGCACAAGGATGCAATCCTTGCCGGCGACGTTCCGGTAGCCGTATTCGGGTATTGCGATTCGTGCGGCAGTACCGAAGCCAATCTTACGACAGCTCGTACACGCAGCAACCGTGTCAAGTCCGAGATGATTACACGTTGCGGGCTCACCGAACAGTGCTTCCGTACCACCAATCACTCTGACGGCGGCAACTACGTAGAAGTACGCATAACCCTGCCGACCTCCGAGGCGGTGCCCCTGCCTATGCCGGAGCCTTCGCGACCTGTAGTGACAGCCGAGCCCGAACCGGAGTCGACGCCCGTAACCCTGCCCGCCGACACCGCCGATCGGCGTCCCGTCGTGACTGCTCAGGTCGCTCATCGCTCGCATATAGACCTGCGTGCCAACCTGCTGCGCTGGGCCACACTCACGCCGGACCTCGGCATCGAATGGCACATCGCCGAGCGCTTTAGCATTCTGGCACACGGGTCATGGACATCCTGGTCGTGGAACGACAAAGACCGCCGCTATGCATTATGGGAAGTATTGCCCGAGGGGCGCCTATATTTGGGTAAGAATAACCGCGGATACATCGGTGCTTACGGTCACTACGGCGATTTCAACTACAAATTCACCGACACCGGACGTCAAGGCACTGTCAAGGGCGGCGGCATCAAAGGCGGATATGTATTCCGGCTCAATAAAGCACTCTCTCTTGACCTGTCCATCGGCATCGGAGGCCTCAATGTCGATTACGATAAATACTATCTATACGACGGCACTCGCGTACGCCTCGAACATGACAATAAAAATTATTGGGGCGTCACCCATGCCGGCGTCACCTTGGTGTGGAACATATTTTAATGCTCTGAAACGATGAACATCTTCAAACTCAGCATATTCGCAGGCATTGCCGCAACTGCATTATCCTCGTGCGTCAAGGATACACTCTATGATGCCAAAGGAAATATCGAAGTTACCACCGCGTGGAACAATATCTCGGCAGACGCTGTGAAGCCGTCCGAATACACTATGCACCTGCAATGGGTCACTCCGGATATGCGCGTTGACGGCGGCGATCGCACCGCCACAGCATCCGGCGACAAATACATCTTTACGGATATAGCCATCGGCGACTACCGACTGTCGGCATTCAACACTCCGGCAGGCGTGACGCTCAGCGGCACACGCGCCGCAGTCGCCAAAGCCGCAGATGGCGGGCTTATCGCATATCCGGACATAATGTTCGCCGGTGACTACCACGACTACACAAGCACGATACACGTTGCTCCCGCCGCGACATATTATGCCACCATCAACATGGTGCAGCTGATGCGCAGCGTCGACCTCGTTCTAACCATTGTCGAGGGCGATTACGACCGCATAGCATCCGCCACCGCGAGCATTGACGGCGTATATGGTGCTATCGACTTCATCACTCACAGCGCCGACCCGGCTGATCGAACACGCACCACCGCCGAGCGACTCAAACAATCGGAAAAACTATTGACCGCGACCTTCCGATTCTTTGCAATACAGGATGCAGACTACAGCAATATGTCGCTGAAGGTGGACATAGCCTTCGACAACGGCGATACGAGCACCATCACCTCCGATATCTCCGCTATGACCAAAGATTTCGGCAAAAGCGTAAGTCCTCTGGCTATACGCGGTGACCTGAAACTTCCGGTCAAAGGTGGCTTTGAAGGCTCTATCGACGGATGGAAGACTGCCGACGGCGGCGGATACGATGCTCATTGACATTTGTCGGCATCCACTACAATACAACAAACAGAAAACACAAAAAGTATAACACCCGATTATGAAAAAACAACGCTACTTACGATTACTTTAGCGGCCGCTACCTTGACGGCTTGTAACAACGACAACCCCACGCCCGGCACAGGTGCTGACGAACCTAATTTCACCGCAAGCATAGCCACCGCAGCGCGCGCCTTTGACAATACATGGGAATCCGGAGACGCCATAGGCATTTCGGGCCAAAGCGGCGATAAGACATATTCCAATCTCAAGTATACCACCGATGGCACCGGAGCATTTGCAGCCGCCGGCGACCATATCTATTTCCAGAATAATGCCGAAGTGATTTTCACAGCTTACTATCCGTGGAGCGATGCAGCCGCAACAGCTGATACGCGTCTGCAGGCTTCGCAGAAGACCTTTGACTACCTATGGGCGCAAGCCACGGGCAGCAAAGCAAGTCCCGATGTAGCCTTCAATTTAGCGCACAAAATGTCTAAGGTGGTCATCACCGCACGTTGCGGCAGCGATGTAACCTATGATGAAGTCAAGAAAGCAGTATTGGCGCTCGGCGAATTCAATACATCCGCCGCATTTGACCGTGCAACCGGCATCGTGACCTCCAAGGATGCAGCTACGCTGACATTTGCGAACAACGCCACAGCCGAACAAAATGCCCCGGCCATAGCCGATGACGCCGCCAAGACCGTAGCCTATACGCTGATAGTTGCCCCGCAATCCTTCGGCAGCGCACTGACATTCACCGCCACACAGCCCGGTGCTCAGACATATACCGCCGCAATAGACTTCACTGCCGCCAACCGCAACGCCGGCATCGCCGACCCGCGCAACGAATGGCTCGCCGGATACCAGTACGACATCGCTGTCACCATCCACAAGACCGGAGTGTCGATACAAGGCTGCACCATCACAGCTTGGACCGAAGCCGACGGCGGCAACTTTGACGCCAAGTAACACCGCCCGACAGATACAACACAAACCACTGACAAACAATCAAATCGCACGATAAAAATATCGCAAAATGAAACTATATAACATCCTTCTGCCCACTCTCGCAATCTTTGCTCTGGCATCCTGCTCCTCAGACAACGAGCCCGACAACACTCCGACAGCCCTCAAAATCACCGCCGGATTCGAGACCAACTCTCGCGCCTTAGGCTCGACATGGGAAGCCGATAACATCGGCGTATTCGCCATCGCCGGCAACACCAAGATGCAGGACAAGTACAAAAACATATCCTATTCCACTACCTCGACAAGTGATGTTGCCGAGTTCACCGCCGACGCCGCCCCGATATACTTCGAAGGCACCGAGGATATAACATTCTGCGCATATGCACCCTACGAAAGCGGTGCGACCTGGAACAATCCCCAGGTCAATACCCGCGACCAGGTGACTCGCGAGCAGCAAAAACGCATAGACTTCATCTACGCCACCGGCGCCGTAGCCTCCAAGAATAGCCCCGTACTGTCTTTCACCGGCTTCGCCGCCTTCCGCCACGTAATGTCGCGTCTGGTGGTCAAGCTCAAGCCCGGCGACGGCCTCACAACCCCTGACATCGCTATCGGCGGCCATTACATCGACGGCCTCATCCATGACGGCACCTTCGACCTCGCCACCGGCGCAGTTACTCCCTCCGGCAGTCCCATCGAATGGTCGCTGGTATACTCGACGCACACTACCGATATGACCAATAATGTCGTCACTTATGACGCCCTCGTCATCCCCCAGACGTTGACAGCTCCGCTGAAATTCAAGTCCGTAATTGCTGCACAGGCGTACGTCAACGATACCGCCATGCAGCCCGCTCTCGAGCCCGGCAAGACCTATACTTACACCATTACCATCCATAAGACGGGCCTCAAAATCGAAGGCTGTACCGTCACTGATTGGGAAGACGGCGGCAGCGGCTCCGGCGAAGCCGTGATGCAATAAACATCATCACGACAAAAGATTGCCTTAGTGTGGGAATATCGTTCTGATACAGCCATTCCACACTAAGGGAAAACAAACGCCATATCCTTTATCAGCCGACATGTGTACATCGAGCACACTTTGTCCGGCTTCTCGTCAAGGGATACAACAAAACACTATAACACCGCCAATATGACGTTAAAGCATATTCTCACATTTTCGTCCGCCATAGCACTCTCAACGCTATACTTATGTTCCTGCGCCGGGGAAGACGGCCCGGACTTCACAGATAGCAGGGAGCTTCAGATTTCCGGCACATTTGTCGGGGAGCGTGCCCCGCAGTCCCGCGTAAACGGCTCTCTATGGGAAGCCGACACAATCGGCGTATACATCACCGCACCGTTCTCCTACGCCATAGTCAAAGACTACCAAAACCTTCCCTATTACACCACGTCTACCGGAACAACGGCATTTTTTACCAAAATTGGCAAAGCCATCGCCGTTTCTGACTTGACAGCCGGGTCTAATTCTATTATCGCGTATGCGCCATATACCCCCAATGATCCGAGTAGAATAGACAATTCAAGCGTTGGAATTGCAATCAACACCCGCAAGCAAAACACTCGCGAGCTACAACGCAAGATTGATATTGTGCGTGTACAAAAAGGAATACAGGCCGACTGGATAAGCAGCGGCAAAATCGACAACCTTGTCTTCAAGCATCAAATGTCGAAAATTGTCGTGAAAATCAAGGCAGACCCGGCAATGGGCATCACTCTCGACGACATAGCCAATGCCGAATGTACCTTGGGCGGCTTGCAACACGACGACATCAATTTCAGCACGACATGGAACTCGTTTAATTTTGACAACAGGGCACCCATCAACGACTGGTCGCTCAAGGACAACACCATACAACAAGTCATCGACAACGCGACCGAGCAGGCGGTAGTCTATACGGCAATCGTAGCCTCGCAGACGGCATCCGGCTCCGATCTCACACTGACAATCAACGGCAAAACATATCAAAGCAACGGCTCGCTGTTCGGCGTGCTAAAACGCAATCGCATCTATACATACACCGTCACCATCAAGCCTTCCGAGCTAAGCCTTATCGCCACCCAAAAGGACTGGGATGACGGCGGCGAACACTTTGCCGAGCTTTGATTGCTCCAACGACACCGAACAACACTCATATCCAAACAACGGACATACAAACGGACATGAACAAAAGCATCAAGAAATATATCTATGCCATACTCGGCGGCATGATGCCGGCGGTGCTATTCGTCGCTTGTGCATCAGAAGACAGCGAGCCGCAGGACATCGCAGGCACACCCCTCGAGTTTATTGCCAATGGCCTCGGCCTCAATATAAGCACCGAAGGTACAATCAGCTCGCGCACAGCATGGCTGGAAGTGGACACCGGCGGCGTGGCAATACAGGCCAACGGCGCACTACGCAAATACATCGTCTCCGACACACTGGACAACGCATCCACAGCGCTGCTCACATCCTCCAACCCCTTCATAGTCAAGCCGGGCGGGAAAATCGAAGTCATCGGGCGCTTCCCCAACCGCTACTATCCCGTAGGTGATACCATAATGTGGACTACCTGCCACCGGTCAACTATCAGCGACGACCTCATGCTCGCCTATTCCAACGACATCGGTCGCGACGGTCGTAAACTCGATTTCTACCACACCCAGGTCAAAGTCGTAGTCAACATCCGCAACACCCCGTACATCAAGAACCTGTACCAATACTGTTGGCACGTCCTACTCCGAGACATCGACCAGACCGCCGAATACACGGTGAACAAAAGCGACAAGAAGATAACCCTTGACCTCATCAAGTCATACAACACCAAGTACAAGACACCCCCACACAAGGGGCTGGATCCGGCAAACACCGTCAAATGGGGTTCGGTGATCGAGGAGGCCGCATATTCGTATGAAACAATAATCGTTGCACAAAAACGGGCCACCAACAAGCCGTTCATTATGATGGAATACCGTCCCGTACCGGGCGTCGGTCCGCAAATAACGCACAATATCGACCTGTCCAAATTTGTCACCGCCTCTGAGTTCGAGTTTAAGAGCGGATATGTCTATACATTCAATATTACCATCAACGGCAGCAGCAAGGATGATGTCGAAGTTACGACAACATCTATGCCGTGGGCCAAGAACAGCAACGACTATTCGCTCACGATTTAATGCCGCGGTCAAGCCTCAGAAAACAGTGACAATAAGCACAACATCAAGCAGATGAAAAAGACCATACGATACATAGCATTATCCCTGACGGCGCTGCCGGTATGCACATTGGCAGTATCCTGCGCCTCGGACGAGCCGACAGCCAACGAACGGCCCCGATACGCCTTAGAGGTCGGCAACATAACCCTCGCGGACTACACCGAGACACCCTGGAACGGCAAACCGGGGTCAAGGATGACCGAAAACGATGACCTATCGGCAACCCTGCTCGAATGGAACGGAACAGAGACATTCATCGTACGCGAACTCAGCGACGATGCAGCAGACTGCGTACAAGCACAACCGGACGGCATCGGCGAAATCACCCTGGTGACAGAGCCGGACGGCCGGAAGAAAGTCCAAATAAATAAGCCCATCATGGCCTACCGTGACCTCGAAGCTAACAAATACATCGCTTTCACCCCCAACACCTTCGACATCACCGACCAAACCAAAGGGCTGAAATACCTGCTCATCTCGGACACCGCGACCGTCGCAAAAAACCAAGGCCGGGTAGACTTCAACTTCCATAACGGCCTGGGCATCCTGCGCGTATACGTCACCGGCCCATACGCCGACAAAGTCGAAACCATCGAATTTGACAGCAAAAAACAGGCCGGCGTCCGCATCACCAAAGAACGAGGCTTCCATGTGCGCCCCTTCGGTGGCTACGGATATATCAGGACCAAGAAACACGTGACCCCCACAGGCACATTCTGGCAGGCAGCCGTGGTGCCCGACGAACTCTCCAACGTCTCCGCCTCGGGAAAGATTGTCCACCTTTCCAATGTAGAATACATCCGCATCAACGGCAACAAGACCTACTCCCTTGTCGAAGCCTTCCGCAGCGGCTACAACGAGAACGACATCATCGCCGCCGGCAAAATCACCACCCTCACCATCACCTGCAACAACGAGCCCTAAGCGGCATCTGCCTCCAATTAGTCCAAAATATGCGGCGTTCCGTCATCAAAACGACTTGGAACGTCGCACTTTTCGGTCTATATGCTATAATCTTATTATACTGCCGCTTAATAATCAACTTCCCGTCAAAATCAGCAAAATCCGACCTATATGTCGAAAACGACTAATTTTGCACCATTATCCAAGGTCTACAAGTTTGAACAAACTTACATCAGACGCCACGACTAAAACACGACCATCAGCTCAGCAACTTTGTGATAAACTCCTCCCGGCTTGGGCAGTCAGGTTCGAGGCTTAATCGTTTGGAAAGTAACGTGAATGCCGAGTTATTCGGTATATTTTTTTCGATGTATAGTGTTTTCCATTCCTCCGGCGTCATTTCTTCGGTCAGACGATATTCCCGGATGGTCTCAAGTAGATTTGTGCTCGAACGGTTGGCATAAACTCTCCAATCCAATAAGCTTGATTCATCTTCGTGGCAACCACAATTATCCCAAGACGCTGCAGAAAGGCCGGATGTATCTGTCCGGCAGTCGTTTTCGGCAGCATACTTTCGCTTATCTTCGGGAAACATCGCGTAAGCCAATTTGCAAAACATCTGCATATCATGCCGCCTATCCGCACTCGGGTCACTTGAATTGTTGTAGCACTTTCCGCCGACAAGACGATAAAACAATTTGCGCACTTCCATGTCCCGGCGCAATGCTTCGGCCACAACAGCCTTCGGCGCAATGTGATACAGGTAGCGCATGCACTCCATTACATTGTCGTCCCATACGATGGACGGCACAATTGTTTCGAGCGGCAATCCATCGCTGTCCAAACGGCCGTCGTATACAAGAAAGTACGGCGCAATATTGCATTGATGACGTATGCCTTGCAGCAGCGACCGATCAATCGCCCACCATAAGATGTCCGTCGCTTCGTCCGTTCCGATAGTGCGTTTGGTTTCATACAACAGCCGGACATACATAGCCGGACCCTCTAACCTTTCCTTTTCGATGACAAAATTTCTGTCCTCGAGCGCCAGCCTTTTGCCGGTAGGATAATACCCTGCCGATTTAGCCAACTCCTCTTGATGCCGGCGTACATAGTCGATATTGCCGTACTTGACCAAAAGATTAGCACTCTCCGGCTCGCAGTGCATCTCCCACAGCTCAATAAGTTTCGGCTCGAACACCTTATCCCAACTATGCCTTATTTGCTTGAAGCAGAATAATCTGTCTTGCTTCGAGCCGTCCAGAAACAGCCGCAAAATCTTTTTCTGAATCGTATAATCCAGGTAATGAAAACGGAGTTTTATTTCACGCCGTGCGTCCTCCTTGTGTCCGCTTCGTTCGGCGCAGTACAGCCTCATTAACGAAGCAATCGAGACGTTACGAGGCCGGGTCGAAGTGCCGCCCGGCAAGAATCCGAAGACGGCATTATAGGTCTGCCGCCCGTCAGTCATCTCGTTCACTTCGGTTGCGAGATCGCGGCAGGCATACTCGTCCGTCTTGGCCATTTCATTCAGCCAATTGTCATTAGCGTAGTGTCTTCCCATATCATTAATAGTAAAAAGTATGTGCTGATTTGTTTGTAGTCAAATAATTCGAGGCAGTTGTCATCCGAGTGCCCGTACTATACATCGGCGGCTGCAAAGATACCGCTTAATTTCGAGAAAATCAGCAGGCGCGGCTAAAAAATGGCCTCAACTTTGTTCGATAAAAAGTTACGGCCATAATGTGTTGTGTTTCGCGCTGCAATCATATCTTTTCAACCGTCAGGTTGGAGAGGTTAATCTGAGAAGCGGGGAAATCTACGGCATACTTTATAGCGAATTGATGACGTATTGTTTCCTTTACCGATGAATTGTACAGGGGAAGGGTAAAGTCATTGAACGGGACTTCGGCCGTCATGCCGGCTTCGAGACGCTTGCCTCCGCTGAGAATGAGGCGTTTTGTGGTTACTTTGAGTAATGCCATAATCTTTTTGTTTATTAGTAAATTACACCGCAAAGGTAGCCGCACCATGTATCATTTTGCGATACAGGCTTAAAAACTTTTTTTGGGGGGTGTTTTGTCCGTGGCAGTGTTTTCGGCGATGATGCGGGATTATTGGCGGAAAAGTGCTATATTTGCCAGTGAAAGCGGCGAGCAAGCTATGGACCGAAAGCGGCTATGGTAGCATATTGACGCCTATGGTACGGCTTCTGTTGCTTTGATGTTGCAATCCGAGTGCTCCGAATGTCATCGTGAGGCTTTGGCGCGGAGGATGGCGGCAAAATACCGAACCCGAGAAACCAAACTCCCATAAGCGACGGGGGTAATATCAAGACCGAACATACGATACCGAATATACAACAGACTATATCGAAACCAAACACAAATAAACACATAAGTGCCAGACCCGAACATGAAACGTATCATTGAGTGCGTCCCCAATTTCAGCGAAGGACGCCGCCCTGAAGTTATACAAGAGATAGTCAAGAGCATCGAGGACGTCGAGGGCGTCCGACTGCTGGACGTGGACCCCGGAAAGGCGACCAATCGCACGGTCGTGACCTTTGCCGGTACGCCGGAGGCGGTGGTGGATGCGGCCTTCCGCAGTGTCAAGAAGGCTTCCGAACTTATCGATATGCGTACGCACCACGGCGAGCATCCGCGCATAGGCGCCACAGATGTTTTGCCTTTGGTGCCGGTGAGCGGCGTCACCCTTGAGGAGTGCGCCGAGATGGCTCGTGCTCTTGCCAAACGTATAGCTGATGAGCTGGCGATACCGACGTATTGCTATGAGGCGGCGGCTTTACGTCCCGAGCGCCGTAACTTGGCTGTATGCCGCAAGGGTGAGTACGAGGCTCTGGCTCAGCGTATCACCGACCCGGCGGAGATGCCGGACTTCGGTGGCGGAGAGTTCACCGAGCAGGCAGCACGCAGCGGAGCTACCGTCGTCGGTGCTCGCGACTTTTTGGTTGCTGTCAATTTCAACCTCAATTCGACCAGCACTCGCCGCGCCAATGCCATCGCCTTTGATGTCCGCGAAAAAGGACGTCCGCGCCGCGAGGGTAATCCCATCACGGGCAAGATTATACGCGATGCCGAGGGTAATCCGGTGATGATTCCGGGCACGCTCAAGGGTTGCAAGGCCATAGGATGGTACATCGAAGAATACGGCATCGCCCAGGTGTCGATGAATATTACGGACATACGCGCCACGCCGCTGCACGTGGCTTTCGAGGAGGTGTGCCGCGCCGCCGACCGCCGCGGATTGCGTGTCACCGGAACCGAAATCGTGGGTCTGGTGCCGCGTTCGTGTCTGCTGGATGCCGGCAAATATTTTCTGCGCAAGCAATGCCGCTCGCTGGGTATCAGCGATGACGAGATTATCAAGATAGCTGTCAAGTCGCTCGGTCTTGAGGATTTGGCACCTTTCAAGGTTCACGAAAAAGTCATTGAAGACCTCTTGGCACCCAAGGGCGGCAAGAAACTCGTCGACTTTACTTGCCAAGGCTTTGCCGAGGAGACGGCCTGCGAATCGCCGGCGCCCGGCGGCGGCTCCGTATCGGCGTATATGGGTGCCATGGGTGCCGCTTTGGCCACCATGGTCGCCAACCTGTCGGCGCATAAGCCCGGATGGGACGACCGCTGGGAATTCTTCTCCGACTGGGCCGTGAAGGGGCATGCGCTGATGCAGCGTCTGCTCGCTTTGGTGGACGAGGATACCGAAGCTTTCAACCGCATTATGGCCGTATTTGCCATGCCCAAGGGCACGGATGAGGAAAAGTCCGCACGTGCCGCCGCCCTCGAGGAGGCTACACTATATGCCGCCCAAGTGCCGCTGAAGACTATGAAAGCCGCCATGGAAGTATTTGACGTGGCGCATGTTATGGCTGTGGATGGCAATCCCAATTCGCTCTCGGACGCCGGCGTAGCCATACTTGCCGCTCGTGCCGCCGTGCGCGGTGCGGCGCTCAACGTGATGATAAATGCTGCCGGACTCAAGGACACGGACAAGGCCAAGGCACTCAAAGGTGAGGCTCAGGCCTTGGCTGCCGAGGCGGACGGCCGCGAACAGACTCTAATATCCGAAATCGAAGAAAGACTATGACCCTCAACCAATTCCAACAGGACATCGTGGGCGGTATTCCGGCCCGACTGCCCGAACCGCAGGAATATGACACTTCTGTCAACCACGCTCCGCGGCGCAAGGATATCCTCACGCCCGCACAAAAGGCCTTGGCTCTGAAAAATGCGTTGCGCTATTTCCCTAAGGAACAGCACGCCGTCTTGGCCCCGGAATTTGCCGAGGAGCTGCGCCGCTATGGCCGCATATACATGTATCGGTTGCGCCCGCATTATCCGATGTACGCCCGGCCCATCGAGGAGTACCCGGCCAAGTGTCGGCAGGCTGCGGCCATAATGCTGATGATACAGAATAATTTGGACCCGCGCGTGGCTCAGCATCCGCACGAACTTATCACTTATGGCGGCAACGGTGCCGTGTTCCAAAACTGGGCGCAATACCGCCTGGCGATGCAATACTTGTCGCAGATGACCGAGTGTCAGACCTTGGTAATGTACTCGGGACATCCGTTGGGGCTGTTCCCGTCGCACAAGGACGCGCCACGTGTTGTGGTCACCAATGGTATGGTCATACCCAATTACTCCAAGCCGGACGACTGGGAGCGCTTCAACGCCATGGGCGTGTCGCAGTACGGCCAGATGACAGCCGGATCGTACATGTATATAGGTCCGCAGGGCATAGTCCACGGTACCACAATTACGGTGCTCAATGCGGCTCGTAAGCGTCGCGCGCCGGGCGACACACGCCGTATGCTGTTTGTGTCTTCCGGACTGGGCGGAATGTCGGGAGCACAGCCCAAGGCCGGAAATATAGCCGGCGTGGTAAGCGTTGTCGCCGAAATCAATCCGGCGGCCGTCGAGAAGCGCCACAGCCAGGGATGGGTGGACGAGGTGCATACCTCGTTGGATGAGCTGATTCCGCGTATACGACGTGCTTTGGCCGATGCCGAGGTGGTGTCTATGGCTTATCAAGGCAATATTGTAGACCTCTGGGAACGTTTGGCCGATGAGAACATCCGTGTAGACCTGGGCAGCGACCAGACCTCGCTGCACAACCCGTGGGCCGGCGGATATTATCCGGCAGGACTTACCTACGAGCAGTCGCGCATGATGATGGCCGAAGATCCGGAACAATTCAAGCAGCAGGTGCAGATGTCTCTGCGCCGACAGGTGGCCGCCATAAATAAGCTTACGGCACGAGGTATGTATTTCTTTGACTACGGCAACGCCTTTATGCTGGAGGCCTCGCGCGCCGGAGCTGACATTGTGGACTCCGAAGGCAAGTTTATATACCCGTCATACGTGCAGGACATTATGGGGCCGCTGTTTTTCGATTACGGTTTCGGGCCGTTCCGCTGGGTGTGCACCTCGGGCCTGCCTGAGGATTTGGCGCAGAGTGACGACATCGCACGCCGCGTACTCGAAGATATGCGCCGCGATGCTCCCGCCGAAATTGCCGGACAGCTCGAAGATAACATTCATTGGATAGCCGAAGCCGGCGCCAACAACTTGGTGGTCGGATCGCAGGCACGTATCCTATATGCTGATGCAGAGGGCCGTATGGCTATAGCTCGTGCCTTCAACGAAGCCATAGCCGACGGGCGCATCTCGGCGCCCATAGTCCTGGGCCGTGACCACCATGATGTCTCGGGCACCGATTCGCCCTATCGTGAGACGTCCAATATTTATGACGGCTCGGCCTTTACCGCGGATATGGCCGTGCAGAATGTCATCGGCGACGGATTTCGCGGAGCCACCTGGGTGTCGCTGCACAACGGCGGCGGCGTCGGATGGGGCGAAGTCGTCAACGGCGGATTCGGTATGGTTATCGACGGCAGCGCCGAGGCGCGCCGGCATATAGACGAGATGATGCTGTGGGACGTCAACAACGGCATCGCTCGCCGCAGCTGGGCTCGCAACGACGGAGCCATGTCGGCTGCGCGTCGCGCCATGGCTCTTCATCCGGACATGATTATCACCATGCCCAACATCGCCGATGATGACGTGGTGCGCGATGCGCTCGCGTGACTTTAGCTCATGGGAAATATTGTCCGCCTTCTCAAAAATTTACAAACCACAAATTCTTACCTCGAATATGTATCATACCATTAGCGAAAGGCATATTACGCCTGCCAAAATATACGAAATCGTTGCCTCGGGCAAGGCGCTGCGTCTATCGGAGCAAGCCGTGGAGCGCATACACAAGTGCCGCGAGTACTTGGACAAAAAAGCCGTCGGCGGCACGCCCATTTACGGTGTCACAACGGGCTTCGGTTCGCTGTGCAATGTCTCTATAGACCGTAAAGACTTGTCCACATTGCAGCGTAATCTGATTATGTCACACGCTTGCGGCACCGGCGAACGTGTGCCCTCCGAGATTGTCAAGTTGATGATGCTGCTTAAGGTTCAATCGCTTGCTTATGGCCACTCCGGCGTGCAAGTCGCTACCGTTCAGCGACTTATTGACATGTACAACCACGACATCATCCCCGTCATCTATCAGCAGGGTTCGCTGGGTGCTTCGGGTGACTTGGCGCCATTGGCGCACATGTCGTTACCGCTCATCGGAATGGGCGAAGTGGAATACATGGGCAGGGTGGTGGATGCCGGCGAAGTGATGCACAAGATGGGCTGGGAGCCTATCGACTTGCAGTCCAAGGAAGGTCTGGCGTTGCTCAACGGCACACAGTTTATGAATGCCTACGGCACGTGGGCGCTGCACATGGCACATCGAATTTCGGCATGGGCCGATGTCATAGGCGCCATTTCGCTGGATGCCTTCGACGGCCACATCGAGCCCTTCAATGACTCGGTCAACCGCATCCGCGCACACCGCGGCCAGTCGGACACGGCTACATTCTTCCGCAAGTTTATGGAAGGCAGTGAGATAGTGGCTCGTCCGAAGAAGGATGTCCAAGACCCGTACTCGTTTCGCTGCATACCGCAGGTACACGGGGCGTCCAAGGACACAATACGGTACGTGGACAGCGTCTTCGAAGCCGAAAGCAACTCGGTGACAGATAACCCGACGGTGTTCCCGGACGAAGACCTCGTTGTTTCGGCCGGCAACTTCCACGGCCAGCCGTTGGCCATCGCCATGGATGCCTTGTCCATAGCCGTTGCCGAGCTGGGAAGCATCTCAGAGCGCCGCATCTACCGCCTCATCTCGGGCCTGCGCGATCTGCCGCGCTTCCTCGTGGCCAATCCGGGTCTCAATAGCGGATTTATGATTCCGCAATACACTGCCGCATCCATCGTCAGCCAAAGCAAGGGCCTGTGTATGCCCGCCTCGGTAGACTCGATTTCGTCCTCGCAGGACCAGGAAGACCATGTCAGCATGGGTGCCAATGCGGCTACAAAGTTATACCGCGTGGTACTCAATACCGAACGCGTACTCGGTATTGAGCTTTTCAATGCCGTACAAGCCCTCGACTTCCGCCGTCCGCTCAAGTCGTCACCGGCCATAGAGGCTCTTGTGGCCGAATACCGCGCCATTGTCCCCTATATAGACAACGACCAACCGATGTATCCGCATATTGCCAACTCTATCAAATTCATACAGCGCGAAGCACCGCGCATCTGACAGTACACGCCCATAATGGCTATAAAGCTGTAAAGGCCATTATGGGCACGCCCCTTTACCCACTACGCGCTATGGACACTCTATTATACAATATCGGGCTGCTTGCCGGCATCGAAACACAAGGCCGCACACGCCTACAAGGAACGGAAATGGGCGAAGATCGCTCGATGCTCGATGCATATCTCGTAATCAAAGAAGGGCTTATCGCCGACTTCGGCCCCATGGCCTCGATGCCGCGTGACCGCCGCTACGACACCGAGACGGATGTCCGTGGCGGCGCCGTCCTCCCGGCGTTCTGCGATGCGCACACACATATCGTATATGCCGGATCGCGCGAGCAGGAATTCGAGGATAAAATACGCGGACTCTCCTACGAAGACATTGCGCGTCGCGGCGGCGGAATACTCAATTCGGCCGACCTGCTGCACAACACCTCCGAGGACGAACTTTACCGCCAAGCACTGCCGCGTGCACGCCGTATGATTGAGTACGGCACCGGAAGCATCGAAATCAAGAGTGGATACGGGCTCAACCTCCATGACGAATTGAAAATGCTGCGTGTCATTGCTCGTTTGCGTCAAGACTTGCCGGCCAATATTGTGTCCACATTTCTGGGAGCGCACGCATTGCCGCGCAATTTTGCCGGTGACTATCAGGGATATGTCGATTTTGTATGTCGCGAGATGATTCCCGCCGTGGCGCACGAAGGCCTTGCCCAATACATCGATGTGTTCTGCGACCGCGGATTCTTTACGCCGCAGCATACGGCGCAGATACTCGAATGTGGGTACCGCCACGGCTTGCGGCCCAAGATTCACGCCAACGAGCTGGACTACTCCGGCGGCGTGGAAGTGGGCGTGGCGCACAATGCCCTCTCCGTAGACCATCTCGAACACACCTCCGACGACCAAATACGCGTCCTCAAAGGCACACAGACGATGCCGACGGTACTGCCGGGCTGCTCGCTTTTCTCGCGCCTGCCTTACGCCCCGGCACGCCGAATGATTGACGCCGGGCTGGGTGTTGCAGCCGCCTCCGACTATAATCCCGGCTCGACACCCTCGGGGAATATGTCGCTGGTCAATTCGCTGCTATGCATACAGATGCGGCTCACTCCGGCCGAAGCGCTCGCCGCCACCACCATCAACGGCGCCTATGCCATGGGCCTGTCCGAGACCACCGGCGCCATCGCTGTCGGCCTCCGTGCCGACCTCCGCATCACCGATCCCGTCCCCTCGCTCGCCTTCCTGCCATACTCCTTCGGCGACAACCTCACCCGCACGACCCTCCTCTCCGGCCGCCCCGCCTGATACAATATGCAGACTTCTTCAAAAAAATATTCTCACCAGTAGTACCTTATTTGTAAAATAATCATTACCTTTGCAATTGTCATCCCGGCTGAAAGCCCTGATGGGCATAAGGTGGGTAGACATACATAGTGATAAAAGGCGTTTTTGTGCGCTTTTGTTTTGACAATCCGAGAATCTCGCAAATTCATCTGTAAGTCAAAAACAAAGCAACGGAACGTCCTATGAGGTGTATTATATCGTACCTTCCAATGTACAACTCCTAAACGGGTTACACAAGAGGGAACATATACTTGCATCGGCGTGGGGCTTTCAGCGTTGCTCGTTTCGACTTACAGGGCAATGCGAGAGCCTTCGGATTGTGGAACGGGCAACAAATTGGCTCCGCGCTTCTTATATTTATGTATCATATTCATTGATGACTTATTCCAGCTTCGGAGCCGGCTGTCTTAAGATGTTACCGAGCACCTAATGAATATTTTACAGAATAATCCGTATCGATTACTTGGAATTTACGCCAACTCATCGGCAAAAGACCAGCTGGCAAGCATTCATAAGCTTGATGCATTTCTGAAAGTCGGAAAGCAAATCGTCATGCCGCTTGAGCTATCCGAGTTGCTCCCGACTGAGGATAAAACAGTTGACATCATCAAGGATGCTGCCGCAAAACTTGCCCTGCCTCAAAGCAAACTACATTATGCCCAGCTCTGGTTTCTAAAGATTGACCAGTTTGACGAAATCGCGTTCAAGCATCTTTTGGACGGTGACATTGCCAAAGCACTGGAAATTTGGGGTAAGCACGACAGTGTTTCATCATTACAAAACCGAATTGTCTGCCATCTTGTTCAAAATAGCTTGTCTGACGCCATACACTGCGCCGAAAAGCTATACGGTAATACCGGATACATTTCCCAATTTGTTTCGTCTGTAGTCGGCGAAGGCATTGGTGTTGCTACCGATAATCTTGGATTAGACTTTATAGACGCGCTTTCTGAAAATGTGGAACTTGGCGAATTGCTTTCGACAATTTCGCTACCGACGTGGCAACAGCACGTTAAGCAAAAATTAATAGCTCCGTTAGTGTCATCAATACAAGACGCGATAGCCAAGTCAAAACAATCTCGAGGTAAAGGTGCAGAAGTCAGATTGGCCGCCGGCAACACCCTGATGCAACAGGCCAAGTTGTTGCTGACCAAGCTGCAGGGGTTGCTGCCCAAGACAGACATGCAATATCAAAGCATCGTAGACCGCCTTGCCAACGAGGTCTTGCAATGCGGCATTGATTACTTCAACAATTCGGAAGATGACGATGCTCCGCAAAAGGCTATGGTATTGCAGAAATACGCCCTCTCTATCGCTGTCGGTCCGATGGCTAAGGATCGCTGCAAGGAGAATGTGGAGATACTGGAGAAGATCGGGCCCGAACACAAGGTGCGTAAACAAATCGAACAAATTGCTATTCGACTAGATAAATTCAGGAAAGCCTTCACACTATACGATGGTATAGAGCGTTTTGTCGACGATTGTATCTTAGACCTTATTGTTGTTAAACAAAAGGTTGGGGCATCAAATGAACTCTATGTAAATATCAGCTCTGCTATAGCTTCTGCTGCCATTAATGCTTTAGTCGAAAAGATTAATAATGCCCAAGTTATGGCCACAATACAAGGCGACAAGTCCTCTCTCAAAAAAGAGGTCGCAACTGCCATATCGATTATGACCAAAATATCCGGCCTGGATATGTCACCTCAATGCCAAAGTTACTTCAACAAAAACAGAACCACTCTCAATAGTATTTATAGTCAACTAAACAGTGGAGGCTGCTATATCGCGACAATGGTTTATGGTGATTATGACCATCCGCAGGTTATGGTTCTTCGTAATTTCCGCGACACATACCTTGCGAAACGTGATTGGGGTAAACGCTTTATCCGTTTCTACTATAAGCATTCTCCCGGTTGGGTAGAGCGGCTGAAAAATCATAAGAGGATAAATCAGGCCATCAAATTAATTCTTGACTCGTTCGTCTCATTTTGGAAGAAAACATCTCACTATGAATAAATCAAATATACTAACCGGCCTATTATGCTTGGCCGTAAACATGAGCGCAAGCGCACAAGATGCACAAGACATCCAAGCACAGGTATCTCGACTATCCTCAAAAGTCGAAAGGATTAGCACTGAAAATGCTCGCCAGAACACGAAGATAGGCGACGTTCAAGCCGAAACGGCTACGCTAAAAGCCGATATTGCCGGATTGACGGCGAAATGTGATTCTGCGAAGAATGCGCTTGAAGCTAAGATTTCATCGAACGCAGAACAGACAAAGGCCAACCACACCGAAACTACCGCGAAAATACAATCGGTCGAAACAACATCACAAACCGGCATAAGCCACCTCTCAATGTGGGGGATTGTATCGATTGTTGTCTTACTGATTGTATCGGCATTGGTATACATATTCCTTCGTCGACGCGTAGCTAAAGGCACAACAGCAATTTCATCAATACGTGCCGCACAAGACAATATCAAAGAGGCGCAAGACAACCTTAAGGAGGAGTCTGTCAAACTTGACACCAAGCTGGTAGACATTCTTGACAAGCAGATGGCAATTGAGGGAAAACTATCCGAGCAAAGCGAACGCCAGACCGAGGCGGCAGAGGTCGACCACTCGCTGGCATTGAAAGTTGCGGACGAAATTGCTCGTATCGAGCTAAATATGTCTCGCATGGACTCGTCCATAAAAGGCTACAAGCAGTTGTCTAAGGCCGTACAGCGTATAAAAGACAATTTCAGATCCAAAGGCTACGACATCGTGGATATGCTTGGCAAGCCTTATAACGAAGGAATGAGAGTCGTTGCGAACTTCATTCCGGACGACACTCTTGAAGAGGGCAAACAAATCATCACCGGTATTACAAAGCCGCAGGTCAATTACAACGGCAAGATGATTCAGTCCGCAGAAATCACCGTAAGTCAAAACATTTAAAATATAATATCATGGCAAGGAACAAAATAGATTACGGCATTGACCTCGGAACGACCAATTCCGCAATATGCCGCATGGAGAAAGGCAAGCCAACAATCAAAAAAACGGATACGCTTAAAGACACTATGCCTTCCTGCGTTTCCATAAATAAGAAAGGAGCCGTTAAGGTCGGTGACACGGCATACAACAATATGAAACAGGATGTGCGCCGTCAGACAAAAACATGGGTTAAGGGAGAAAGCAACTCGTATATCGAATTTAAGCGCACTATGGCGACAAGTACAAGATACTATAGCGGCAATGCGAACAAGGATTTTTCATCCGAAGAGCTGTCCGCAGAGGTGTTGAAGGCGCTAAAGTCTTTTGTCACCGATGAGAATATCAACTCGATTGTGGTCACCGTTCCGGCTAAATTCAATGTAAACCAGAAAACGGCAACAATTGAGGCGGCACAGCTCGCTGGCTTCAAAAAGTGCGAACTCTTACAGGAACCCATCGCTGCCGCAATGGCATACGGCCTTACTGCGGACGAGAAAAACGGGATTTGGATGGTGTTCGACTTTGGCGGCGGCACATTTGATGCCGCACTCCTCAAGGTCGAAGACGGTATTATGCAGGTATATGACACCGAGGGCGATAATTACCTTGGCGGCAAAAACCTTGATTATGTAATCGTCGATAACATCGTAGTTCCCCAACTTCGTAAGGATTATGCCTTGGATAACTATCTGAGTAATCCGGACAAAAAGGAGATTCTTCGTGATGCGATGAAGACATATGTCGAGGATGCCCGTATCCAATTGTCGTTCAAGGATGAAGAAGATATGATTTCAAACATCGGAGACCTTGGCACTGACGAGGACGGCGAAGAAATCGAACTGGACATGACGCTGACGCAGGATGAAGCTTTTGCTGCTATGCGCCCGCTATATCAACGTGCCGTGGACATCTGCAAGGGACTGATGCAGCGCAACAATCTCTCCGGGTCACAAATCAATAAACTGATACTCGTTGGCGGCCCCACCTATTGTCCGTTAATCCGGCAGATGCTGAAAGAACAGGTCACACCAAATGTAGACACAAACATCGACCCGATGACGGCAGTGGCTACCGGCGCCGCTTTATACGCATCCACTATAGATGCCGAGGTGTCGGATGAGGACTTTAAACCCGAAACCGTCAAACTTAATATCGAATACCAATCCACGACCGTGGAAACGACGGAATACGTTCCTGTCAGCCTTGCCGATAGTTCTGACCGCCCCAAAGTTCTCGTAGAATTTGTCCGTGACGACAAGGCCTGGTCAAGTGGTAAAATCGAGATAGATGGAAAAGGTGACGTGATTGAGTTGAACCTTCACGAGCGAGCTAATAGCTTCTGCATCGTTTGCTATGATGACAAAGGAAATTCCATTCCTTGCTTCCCCGATGAAATCACTATAATCCAAGGATCTTCTGTAGGTGCGGCACCATTACCATATAATATTGGTATCGGGGTATGGAATACAGCGAAAAACCGCAGTGTGTTCCGTATGGCGACAGGTCTCGAGAAAAACCGTCCGCTCCCGGCTACCGGCGTCTTAAACGATCTTAAGACATCCTCACAACTACGTCCCGGAATGGCGGAAGACACACTGACCATACCACTGTATCAAGTCGATTACGCGCCCGAGGCCGAAGGTAGGAGTACGTCTCTGTACCAGCATGTAGGAGACGTAGTATTTAGCGGCGATGACGTAAATACACACATTCCCAAGGACAGCCTTGTGAATGTCACCCTAAGGGCTGACACGTCCGAACAGATGAAGGTCGAGGTATATTTCCCTGCTATGGACATCACGCTTGAGAAAGACCTGAACACCGGCAAAAAAGACTCGATAGAAGATGCAGCCAATGAGGTCAACCGAGGGCTTATGGAAGCCGAAATAAGCATCAAACGGCTTGCGGAAGATGGCATAGACGTACAAAATCTCAGAAAAGAGCTCGACAGCCTAAAGACTGAAAATCAGAACTCATCCGAAAAAAGAGCTGTTTTGGAGCATCTTCGAGACCTCCTTCGCAAAATAGAGGGAATAGACCTAAATACGGAATGGGACCGCACAGAGAAAAAGCTGCGTAAAGAGTTCGCCGACCTTGAACACGCCCAAAGCGAATTGGGCAACGAGCAAACAGCACAAATCGTAAACCAACTTCGCGCACAGGTAGACAATGTCATTCGTCAAAAAGACGTTGCACTTGGGCTGGAAACGATAGACCAAATATCAGGACTATTCTTCCAGTTGACTATGGTTTATCAATGTATAGGAATCATACAAGGCTGTAGCAACCGATTTGGTTCAATCCGATGGAAAGACTCCTCCAGGGCTCATCAACTCGTTCAAAAAGGCATGGAAATCATCAATGATAATCCCACGCGTGAAAAACTGCAGCCAATCGCACGCGATCTCATAAACCTGATGCCGGAAGACGAGAGACCCCGTGGTGATGGTTTGCTGCATTAAATAAACATCCTGATATGCGCATCGCACTATTCTTCATTCTCGCGTGGCTTCTTTGTGATATAAGTCCGCACGAACACTACACGTGGCTGTCTGGTATCTGGCACGGAACGTTCTTTATTCCTAACCTGATAAGAAGTTGGTTCGGAGACGCTTTATACAAAGCCGTAGACTATACCACAGCATATAATGTTTGGTGGTGGATTACAACCATTGGTAGTTGCCTTGGTGCTGTTGGCATAGGATCTCGACCTAGGTATATGATGTAGTTATGCATTTTCAAAGGAACGATAAAATAGGACCATACACAGTGGCGTTTCCGCATAAGCAAGGCGCTTATGCGGAAACCTACCGCGTGAAAGACGCAAGCGGTAAATCGCGATTTCTGAAGCTGATAGACTATAATCGGTTGGAACGAAACCAAGTGGCCGATGACGGCAGTGTCATTGAGATCGAAATAGCGAAGGATTTGCAGCATCACAACTTGTGCCGGTTCATCGATAGCGACAGCCTGATAATAGGCGGTAGCCAATATGAATGGTTCACTACTGAATTTGTCAGCGGCGAAACCTTAGCACAAAAGATTGCCAGAGATGAGGACGTCAGTGTGTACGAGGTCAAAACGATAGCATCCACCATCCTAAGTGCCCTTTCGTACCTGCACTCACGGCCAAGGCCAATCATACACAATGAGATTACGATAAAAAATGTGATGCTAAACCTTGCCGGTGGTCTGTCAGACCTGAAGCTGATAGATTTTGGCCATGCGCGTTTCCTCAACCAAACCCCGTCAAAACCACGTCTGGACGAGCTTAATCCGTTTTACCTTGCTCCTGAACGCTTCTCAGGGGTGTGCTCAGTACAATCGGACATTTATTCAGTAGGCGCATTGATGTATCATTCGCTATATCACAAACTTCCTTGGCATATTGACGTTTCGCAGATTGACAATAGCGATGTAATCGGTCGCATTCTTGACGAGCGCGACAAAGAATTGGCACTTCCGCCGTTAGACCTGTTTGAGTTTGACGAGCAACTCACTAACATCATTGCGAAAGCATTGTGTTACGATGCCGACGGGCGTTTCAAATCCGCGGAGGAGTTCTCAAAAGCGCTTAGTGGTGAAATCACGGTTGAAAGGCAGTCCACCAAACGCCGCATATTGTCGCAGCCATCAAAATCAGTCGGAGCGGACATTCCGATGGCCCAAAAGAAAGAAGGTGAGGGGTTTGATGCTATCGCCGGTATGGAAGATCTCAAACAGCAGATGCGTGAGGAAGTCCTTGAGCCGCTACATAACCAAGAAGAATATCGCCGCTATGGGGTGACAATTCCGAATGGGATGTTGCTATACGGACCTCCCGGGTGCGGAAAGACTTTCTTTGCAAAACATTTTGCCGAAGAAGCCGGATTCAACTTTATGTGCATAACCCCAGCAACTCTTAAAAGCCGCTATGTAAATGCTACACAGGAGAATATCGCAAAGATGTTTAAAGAGGCGGAAGAAAATGCGCCCACGATAATATTCATCGACGAATTCAACGAACTCGTACCTAACAGAGACGGCGATGTACATGAGATGTCGCGAAGCGCAGTCAACGAGATGCTTGCCCAAATGGATCGTACCGGCGAAAAGGGTGTGTTTGTAATCGGAGCCACCAACTACCCCAATACGATAGACCCGGCCATACTTAGAGCAGGACGTATGGACAAGAAATACTATATCGGGGTGCCAGACAAGGAAGCTCGTGCTGCAATTTTCAAATTGTATCTCATAAAGCGGCCTTATGATTTCGGATTGGATTACGGCGCTTTGGCAGACCTTACCGAAAATTATGTTTCCGCAGATATACAGTTGATAATAAATAGAGCATCGCTCAACGCCTTACATAAAAAAAGCAAAATCACTATGGAGCTGCTACGTGAGGCAATTACTAACACTCGGCCATCGTTGGATATTGCCGAATTACATAAATATGAACAGATTCGCAACGAAATGAATGGCGAGCAAACGCCAAGCAAAAAGCGTCCACGAGTCGGTTTCTAATACATAAACCAATATGACAAACGAAGAACTATATCTAAAGACAGTGTTTTGCTGCATGGCATGTGACGGTGACATAGCAGACGAAGAGGTGGCATTGGTGCAGGATCTTTGCGCCAAAGACAATTTATTTGGTGATATTGACGTCAGCCGATATATAAACGAATGGATAAAAGAAGTTAACAACAACGGACGTACATTCTTACAGTCCTATATAGATGAAGTTGCTTCGGCTAAACTGGATACTGCCGCCCAGTTGGTTTTAATCGACTTGGCAATTAAAACCATTGAGGCCGACAACCGTATAGAGTACTCGGAAGTGAAGTTCTTCAAGAAGATCCGTTTTCGCTTAACGGTCTCCGACGAGGAAATTCTCGCCAAGCATCCGGACAAAGAGGATTTCCTTTTGCCGGATAACAATGTCGCGGACGAACCCACATGGAACGAGGATATTAAGTTTGACCAAATAATACTGAGCAAGATACCAGAGGCGTAGGTGTTGTCACTAATAGCTTTAGCTCCTATGGGAACGACATTCTATACAGCTTTTATATGCTTATGCATATCTGTTTTTTGGAATGGAAGTGCATATCATGCATGTAATGAGGAAGGTGACCTTGTAATGTTCTACGAGTCATTTCTATATTTCTTGATAAGAATAGTTTCGGCCTTGTGTATATTGTCCGGGATAATAATTGTCATAATCTATTCCGGCTTTGTCTCTTCACTTGTGTATATAGGCAGTGTTATTGGATCGTACGTATTAACTCGAAGTTTCATTGCCCCAATTCTATTAGGGGTGTTCACATACCATGATTTGGGCGCAATTTTACCCAGTATATCTTCATTGGGCTTTGCCGCATATATGTTTACTCAAATTAGCTCTCTCTAAATATTATGTATTCAGTCCGAACTACAATTCTCTCTACCAAAAGTTCTTTAACATTGGCTATTATTGCGATATCATTTTGTTTGGTGATAAACGCCTGCAATAGTTCCTCACTATATGAAAAGCAACACGATGAAATGTTCAATGCTTATGTAGATAGTCTTGGTCATGTTCCAAACCACGCGGACTCGTTATATTTAGATATGTATGTGGCTTTACGACTAAGCGAAGACGATATATCCGCAAGAGACACAGTCATTGATCGTGCTGAAGAACTCCTTAAGATAGACACTATCGCATCCAACAAACGTCACCACTTAGAGGCAATGCAAATAGTGTATAGTATGAATAAGGACTATGACAATTATTGGAAAACATCACTTCGTTACTTTGATACATATCCTAAGGGAAGCCTTAAGCGATTGTCCTCATTGGCTATGTACTATAAAATGATAGGAGATAAAGACTCTACCGACTTATATGTCAAGAGGACTATTGACGTTTCGGAGAAACATCTCCAATCGAAAGATTGCGAAATTCGAGTTGATGGAGCGATGTATATGTGTATGATGCTAATTGTAAAGGGAGAAACGTCAAGGGCCGAACAGTTTTTAGATAATCTAATTGCATCTGACGATGACCCCGAATTTATAAAAGGAATCAAAGATTTAATACCTAATTTTGAGGCTTTTGCGGGGCAAGTTATACAATCGCTAATGTGTCGTGTGCCTTAACGAGGTTTTCTCAGAAACTCTGCTATGAAATCTTTTATATACTTCTTACGCTGGATAATAGGCGTTCTGTCTGCAATTGCATCGTTTCTGCTCCTATGCATTGCCGTTGAATGGCTTATACCTCGCATATTTTTCTTTATTTTACCTTCAAGGTATTACGGAACGCCTTTATTTGGATTCGAGAGAACGTTCTCTGATTTTAAATACTTTGTTCTTGTCAATTGCGCAAGCCCTATAATTGCTGGCTTTATATCCGGCTATTTAGGCAAACTTATTTGCCCGCCCAAACATCCGAATGTTACCATGACATTATTTGGTGTTACATTATTCCCGATACTTGCTTATTGGGCTTGCCTTTTGTGGAGTTCGGAGCATTGGATGTATTCGTTGACTTGGATAATAGCACTATTAATTACTGAGTTTGCTTTTATATGTAGCGCCGGTTGCGATAAGGATATATAATAATTGACCTATACGCCTAATATTTCAACGATAATCTTATTGTAACCAGTCCAAATCATATAGGACTTGATCTGATTGTTTTTTGATTGGTTATGCTGCCTAATATTAATCCCGTGTTGGGATGGGTCAGGTCAGGGCTTTTCGTAGGCGAGGCGGGGGCCCCAGGAGAAGTGGTGGAGGCCGCGGCAGGTGTAGTCGGCGCGGCTGAGGATGCGCTGCATCACGATATTGTCTTGGCCGGTGTCTATGCGCATGGCGCGTATGCCTTGTGCGGCAAGGTGCGCTTCGGACATGGCAAGGATTTGGGCGGCCAGACCTTGACCGCGAAAGTTCGGGGCTATGGCCAGTCGATGGATGACGCCGTAGGGCCCGGGATAGTGCCATATACGGGATAGGCGGTCGTACTCGGCATCGCCTCCGGTCAGGTAGGCATAAGCGACAATATTATCACGTTCAACGATGTTCGAGCCTTCGATGGTAATGTCTGCGGCTTTGGCGGAGGTGCCTCCGTTTTCGAATATATATGCGCCTTGGTCGGCGATGTCTGCGGCGATATTCTCGTATGCCGGGTAGCCGTCTTCCCATTGGCGAAATCCGCATTGGCGCTGGAACCGTCGAGCGCTGTCGGTGATTGCCAGTATTTGCTTGATGTCTGCCGTTGTGGCGTATCTCATTTTCATACCCCAAAGTTAGGCATAACTATTTGTTTCGGCAAGATTGTCAAACGCGGCGGTGGATGATGTTTGAAAAATAGAAAGGGAGGCGAGCCGCGCGGCCCGCCTCCCTTTATTGAGGATGATGTTGGTCAGTGGTTATTTGATGACGACCTTGGTGGCTTTATTGCCTTGACGGCGTACATAGATGCCGGGGGTGAGGTTGTCGGCGTCTACGCGTATGCCTTGGAGGTTGAAGTACTCGACGTCGGCGTTGTCGCCATCGACGGTGATGTCGGAGATGGCGTCAGCCATTTCGCCGGCATACTTGAAGTATCCCAGACCTTGTCCGAAGACGTTGGCGTAGATGTTGACGATGCCCTTGCGCGATCCTTCGGCGCTTACGACAACTGTGGACATGTATTGGCTGTTCACGTTTGATCCGAAGCCGTTTTCGGGCAGGCGTTTGATGGGAGCCGTGGCTTTGGCCACGCCGCTGGTTACATCAATGATAGCTACTTGTCCGTCTTGCAGGTTGCCGGTCTTGTAGGTGATAGCGGCGATGTATCGCTTGTTGCCTATGGAGAATTGGGCGAAAGCTGTGCCGTAGGAGGATCCGCCGAGCGCTTCTTTGGGCAGGATTTCGTCTGTAATCTTGCCGGAAGCGTCGAACTTGGCTATCTGGTTGTCTTTCTGGGCCATCCAGAAGCTGCCGTCGGTGTTGGGATAGATCTTGGAAGCACCACGGCCGTCGCTGCCGTATGCATATGCTTCGCCTTTAGCGTTTTTCAGCGCTATGGTGTGCATATTGTTGTCGCAGCTGCCGTTTTTGATTTCGAAGTATACGACTTCGTTGGAGCCGTCTTTGGTGAGCCATACTCGGCCGTTGTTGAGCGTTCCGCTGAAAGCTACGGAAGCACCGGTGATGATGCCTGCGCCGTCTTTCTGGACGAGTACGCGCGGTGCGGCTGCATCGTTGTCCCAAATATATACGCGGAGGTTTTGGGCGGCTGTTACGATGTTGGAGGC
>ULPT01059950.1_pt1 | contig 33151 bp, 33 predicted proteins | sample 1953751 | NCBI WGS metagenome assembly ULPT01 (sample SAMEA4835636, study PRJEB28245) | human gut metagenome | biome: gut microbiome; material: fecal sample | place: Denmark | collected 2008 | reverse complement strand
CGGCGGGAGCCGACTGTTACACAACTAAGCTTCGATTATGTCTAACTTTCGGATTCGAGGGACAAGGCTAGCACTGCACTTTTGGAGCGGAGTCGGTTATGGCCCCTCCGGGGCGGTGGGGGATAAGAGGGTCGAGTCTTCCGGCTTTCGGAGTAAGCGGAGAAAGGCTGAAGTCTCGACACCGCTACTGTATTACCGAGCGGAGCGAGTCTGAAAAGGCAGGAGGTTTGGCGGTCGGAGCGCAGCGGAGAGCGTCAATCTTCCAGTTCTGCTCTGACTGTAGGGACAAGTCTTTCGGCATCGCAGCGTGAGCGGAGATGACGGATGTCTTGCCGGGTGTGTATATTCATTCAACAATTATTGACGATGGTTCAGCCCAGAAACGATCTGCGTCTGTAGTCAGGATGCGGTCCTCGGATGCGGCTATGACCGGATTGTTGGCTGGAACCAGACAGACAAATGTGCCGGTATTGTCATTGGTCTCGACATCGTAACGGTAGTTCTCGATGCTCATAAACCAATAGAGGTTCTTGGTCCAATAGTTTGTCAGTTCGTTCTCATTGACGGAGTATCCGGGAAGAGGGTTGAATATTACAGGCTTTCCGTTGATGATGCGATCTCTCATCTGCTGGAGGGAGAGGACGGTGCCGTATTCATCGGTGGCATATTCCTTCTGATCAGTGTCTATCATAACCCAGTGTTGTTCTTCAGGAAGCCATACACTGTTTACCACGTGTGAGTCGTTGTCGTTTCTGTCAGCGGGCAGACAGCAGAGAACGCGGCTGTTTATACCTACGGATATGAGGAGTTCGTTCAGAAGTATGGAATGCATCCGGCAGTTGAATCCGCCGGGATTGCTCTTGCTCCATTCCCAGAGGTCGATGGCGTTCTTTTTCTCCGGCCACGGGTCTGGATTGCTATGGCTTATTCTTGAGACGATACCTGCGATTGCAACGGTCTTGTCCCAAGTGTTGGTGGCGTGGATGGTGTCCAGTTGGAAATATTCAATGATGGTCTGTCTCGTGTCGGGTTGGACGGTAGTCTGAAAGTGATAACTGATTGTGTCCTTCTGGTAGCCGGAGTCTTTTCTTAGAAGTTCGAGATGCTCCTTGTTCTGGAGCCGGTATATTCCGGAAATCAGTTGTTCCCGGAAGACAAAACGGCAAAGGAGTAGAATTATAACCAATACAGCAATCGTGTACAGCAGCACTTTGCCGATAATTTTCAGTATCCGTTTCATATTCTTGAATTTTGGGACAAAGTTAGTTTAACACTAAAAAAAACAATGATATTTCCAAGAATTTGACGGAGGAATCAGTGGAATCTATTATTTACTGTCTGAGCGGAGCGAGTTTTAAAAGGCCGGAGGTTGGCGGTCGGAGCGTAGCGGAGAACGTCAATCTTCCGGTTCCGCTCTGCCAATAAGGGCAAGTCTTTCGGCATCGCAGCGGATGCGGAGATGACTAATGTCTTGCTGGGTGTTTGATTCGGAAGCTTGGCTTCCGTCGTTGAATACATCAGCGGACTGACGGCAGGAAGTCGGCTGATACCTTTCTGCCCGTTGGGAAAGTCTTCTGGAATTGGAGCGGTAGCGGAAAGGGCAGATGGCTTTCGGGCGTTTTATCTGTATGGGGTCGTGTATTTGCAGCGAGGGTAATTGGAACAGCCGTAGAATTTGCCGTATTTGCCTTGACGTAGCGTCAGTGTGCCTCCGCATTGAGGACAGTAGCCATTGGCGACGGCAATGTCTCGTTTGAGCTCGTTGTGGCGGACGTTGGAGATATGCTGTTTCTTGGCGGTTTTGTCTTCGACATTGTTTGCGAGCAGGAGGTTATAGATGCTCTGTATCTGGCTTTCAGAGAGGACTCTGGTCTCGAATTGATTGATTATTCGGGGAATCTGATCCCAGTATATTACTGGTGAGTGTGCATCTATGCCAAGACTGGCCTGTCTTGAGAATGCCACTATTGATATGAACGGGATGTTTCCATAGTCCTTCAAGAGGAATTTCAATGCACGGATATGTCCTTGGTTTTGATGAATCGGATTGCGGAGTTGGTATTTGTTGCCGTAGATGTTCTGTGTCCAGTATTCGCTGTTTTCGCCTCCGTAAATCCAGCCTTGATAGAACTTGGTCTCGATGACGAAGACACCGTAGATGGATATTACGATATGGTCTATTTGCGTACTGTAGCCGTTGCTTGTGAGCAGAAGGTCATTTATTATTTTGTATCTGTCCACTGGAAACTTTTTCAGAATGGATGCCACTCGCATTTCCCCAACTTTGCCTTTGGATGGCAGGAGGCGGAGGAGAAGCATAATTATCGGGATGCAGATTATTATCGCTAATATTTCCATAGTTCATTGGAATTTGTCATCACAATTGTATGATTTTGACAAAAATACAAATTATAGGTGATTATTGCCGATTTAACTTTTTGATTATGATTTACGGTTACATTAGAGTTAGCAGCGACAAGCAGACTGTTGAGAATCAGCGGTTCGAGATTAACAATTTCTGCAAGAAGAATGATATTTCCATTGACGGCTGGATTGAGGAGACAATCAGCGGCACAAAGGCTTACAACAAGAGACAGTTGGGAGTGCTTCTTAGGCGAGTAAAGAAAGATGATTTGATTATCTGTGCGGAACTTTCCCGCCTTGGGAGGAATCTGTTTATGATTATGGAGATTCTCAATATATGTATGACTAAAGAATGTAAGGTATGGACTATCAAGGATAACTACAGGTTAGGGGAGGACATTCAGAGTAAGGTGTTGGCTTTTGCTTTCGGATTGTCTGCAGAAATTGAGAGGAACTTGATCAGCCAGAGGACGAAGGAGGCTTTGGCGAAAAGGAGAGCGGATGGGGTGTCTCTTGGACGACCAAGGGGAAGCCTAACCGCTTTGGAAAAGCATAAGTTGTACGATAAGATGGAGTTAATTCGTGAATTGCGGGACAAGGGTGTGTCACAGGTTAAAATTGCGAGTGCCTGTAATGTGAGCAAAAATACTTTGGTGCGCTTTATTGCGATGTATATGAAATGACCCGATGCGGTTTGGACATCGGGTCATTATTGTAAATAAAAAGGTTAAAGGTCATTCATAGCATCCTCTTGAACAGCATTTGTGTTAATCTTGTCATAGTATTTGAGTAATACAAAACAACTTGAGAATCCATTATGCTGCAAGGACAGCTCAATATCCCCTTTAGGTGTAGAAAAGATTGTGTAATATTTGCATCTGTCCATTTTTAGTTCATGCATTCTGGAATTATCGTCATCCGGTTCCGAGTACGAATCAAACCGTTCTACCTCATCGGATGGCTTGCCGTATTTCTTGGTGAGCATGTCTTTCAGAAAGGTGTAGTTGCTATACAAGCCGGACCAAGTGTCTTGTTCCGGAAATATTACACCAATGGTGCTGACAAGATCCATCTTCTTTAGTGTCGAGACACCGATTATGCAGCCCTTATAGGCGGCAAAATCTCCTTTCAGAAGTGCGGTGCCGTCCTGTGTTGTCATGTATGTGAATCCGGCAGATTTCATTGCATCTGTATATGCCCTGAGTGTTCCGTCAATAGGAACACCCTTGAATGAAAGGTGCGGAGATTCAGGTTTTGTCTGGGACTGTGTTTGTGCATAGGCTGCCAGTGCGATAAATAAACTGGCAATGATGATAATTGCTCTTTTCATATCGTTGGTATTTAGTTGTTTAACGTTTAATTCCTGTTATCTGTTGTGTGCTGCGATACGGGTAGCGCACCCCATTGTAGGGCAGTTGTCCTGTGGATGTGGCCGTCATTGTCAAGACATTTCCCGAGAGAGTTGCCGGACTGAAAGTCGTGGTCATATAGCCTGCTGAATCGGAAGCTTTGATGGACTCGAAGTAGATTGCAGAGTTTGCGACTTCTCCAATGTCATTAAAGAATCCGCTTGCACGAACTTGCGTGTCTGATATTTTGGTTATGGTCAGGACTCCTGTGTCAGTGAGAGTGCCTGAGTCACTGCCCCATACGACTTGCTCGGTGACACTGATTGAGTATGTGCCGACGAATCTGTCCGCATCGTTTCCTGTAGAGCCAGTTTCGTCTTTTGAACAGGATAAAAGAGTCAGAGAGCCTATGGCTATCGCCACGGCGCTTTTCAATAGTCTTTTGAATGTTACCATAGTTCTGTGGTGTTATCAGGGTTGTATTTTATTTGTTGAAGTAGTCTTCTGAAACTTTTCTCAATTCCTCGAAAATCTTGGTGTTCTTATCAGTATCGTTGTTCAGTCTCTTTGCTGCTGAAAGGTGGTGTGCAAAGTCATTCAATTCAATGCCAAGCGCGGTGCTGAATGCTTCAAAGAGTGATTTCTTTGTCATCCGATCCCCTTTGTTGTTTATGAAAAAGGGAGGATCCATTTCAGCAATGGCATTGATGATCCTGATGAGATCGATTTTGTCTCTTCCTGGAGCCAAGTGAGCAGTGTCATAAGTTCTAGAGTTCGACTTGTTATTCGATGTTGAAACCGAGCTCATTGTGACATCTTTGCCAATGATTACTGTAGCATTGGTAGCGTCATTGAATGTGCTTCCGGGATGTGCTATGAATTGATTGATATGTGTCATATTATGAGCTAATCGTTTATTGCTATTGGGAGCGATTTCCCACTTATGTTGTTTACGGTTCCGTAGTTTTCAAGTCGTCCGATAGTTGTACCTATGTTCGTTTTAGAATTGTCGGCAGCATCTCTAAGCTTTGCCAGGCAACCTCTGTATATTCCGTTGTTTTCGTCGTTGACACGGCTAAGTATTGTTTCTAAGGCATGCATTGAATCAATTCCAAGACGGATGGCTGTATCGACAAATGACTGTACTACAGATACGCTGCTCAAATATGTGTCCAATTCATCTTGGGAATTGTCTCCGTCCTGAAGATGCATAGACAGGCGAGTCTGCTTTGAATATCCATCAACGGTAAGGAGCTCTACCAGGAACGCTTGTGATGTTTTCATCCATTCTGTTGTTTGAATGATGTTCTTTATCGGGTTGGATATACATTGCGGCATATAACCTTTATGTCCTATTTTCTGAAAGTCAATTAGATATATGAAATATGCGTCACCCATCAGACGTGCTTTTTCTATTTCGTTCTTTGACCAGTAGAAATGAGGCTTGCCGACATATGTCTTTACTTCGATGAATCTGTCGAAAGTTTTGGAATCATTATCGTTGAAAGAAACTATATCAAAGCCGGCGGAGACATCAATGATGGAAATCCGTTCAATTTTGCATTGTAGGGCCGTATTGGTAATTCTGCTTCTTTCAAAAGCTAGAGCGAACTCTTCGCCTTCCTTCCCTTGTTCTTTCTGGCGCTCAAGATTGTCTAAGAGCTCTTCTTCTGAAATTTTCTTGTCTCTTACTTTCAGAATCGCATGGTCAAGAAGCCGATTGATAAGATAACCGCCATCCGGGCAATACTCGATGATTCCCAGATCAATTAACAGATTTCTATAACAGGCATATTTCCTCGGATTTATGGCGGTAGGAGAGAGAACATATTTGTTCTTTGCAATGCTATAGGATATTCCGTCAAGACTTATGAAATTATGACTTATTACAAAATCCACATATTCCGTTGTGAACCAGTCCAGGAATTTTTTGTCATTACAGGCATTGGCAGCGAGGGTGTCGCTGCATTTAATTGTTGTGCCATCGAATTTTATCAAAGACATTATCTCGAACAGTCCTAGAATTGGCTTGACTTCTGAAATCTTTATGTTTGGCTGTCCCTGAACACATTTGACCATGTCATCTATGGTGTCTGTTCCAGTAGATAACCAGTGGGCAATATATGCAATGCTCTCTATTGTCCCGATTTTAGATTTCTTTTCTAGCTGTTCGCTTAACATAATCATTCATTATAGCTTTAATGTCATCGTCACCCTCGTCTGTAACATTGGCAAAGAGAGGGATAGGCATCTGCTCAATGATTTCCAGCATCCTTTGTTCTTTTAACGCCAATCTGGTGTGGATAGTCTCGTCAATTGAATCTGCGGACAGGATATAATAGTAGTTTGTTGTTATTCCGGCAGGAAGGCCGTATCTATGAATTCTGTCTTTCGACTGTAGATAGTGTGCGCAGTTGAAGGAACGCTCTAGATAGATAGCGTTATGACAGGCTTTGTGTAGGGATATGGATTCGGCTACAGCAAAGGGGTTAGCGATAATAACCTTGAATGAGCTGTCTGGATTATGAAATTCCTTTACGATTCCTTCCCGTGTCTGACTATAGGCTTCATCATCCATTGTTGTATCAGCTACAGGTGTGGCTCCATACAGAGTCCGGCATTGTATTCCGTTCTCATTCAAATATAGAGATAAGGCCTCTATGTTCTTTATGAAGATAGTCCAAATGACAACTTTTTCTCCTGAACTAATGATTTTACGGACAAGTTTCAGACATTCATTGAATTTCGCAGGAACGATGCCGTCGTAGAATGTCATTATCTCTCTCATTATGGAATTGTCATCGATTATGGACAAGTCTTCTGATGTCTCTTCTGAAAAAGATGAAAGGGGTAAGTACAAAAGTGCCGGATTGGTTGCTGCTTGCTGTAAACGAATCATTTTTGCTTTTACCAGCAGACTATGTATTCCTGAGTTTGATGGATGATTTACCTCTTCGACAAAGGTTTGTTCGATGAAATCATATATACGGCGTTGGGAATCTTCCATCGGAACTCTAATGGGAGTGTGTTCTACTACTGGTGGCAAGCCCAAATCGCTTTTTCTTATTCTGATGAAGTATGGGTTAACATTTTCCATCATCTTCATAATCCGGTTGTCTTGTCCGGATGAAGACTTCGACATTTCCCGTAATTGTCCGACTGTGTATTTTATGACATCGTTTTGAGGCCAGATAAAATGGAAAAGGTTATATAAATCCTCATATCCGTTAGGGGCTGGTGTTCCTGTCAATACAACACGTGATGTGCAGTCCTTTGCCAGTTCCATAATAGATGCGGCTGTAATGCCACCGGAAGTGTTTTTTATTTTATGAGCCTCATCGAGAACTACCATAGTTTTATTGTGGCGCAGAAAATGAATAAGTTCATCCTTAACACTGACAACGGAGGCATAGGAAATCAATGTCAGCTCTTTTGGAGACTCAAAGAAATATTGTTTCTTTTGTTCTTTGCTTAAGTTTGATGTCAGCCTCTGACTTTCCGCTTTCCTGCCAAAGCATTCTTCATATTCGTTTTCCCATGGTCCGAAAGAACTTAATGGGCCGATAATAACGATATGATCGACATGCTTTAATTGGTCTTTCCCCTGATTCTTGAGGTATGTGTAGGCTCCATATACTATGCTTGTCTTTCCGGCACCTGGCACGGAAAAATTGCATCCATTCTGTGAAAAGGCCAGGTGGTATGCAGACAACAGCTGGAGAGGGTAGAGATGTCTTGCTGGCATCGTTTTGTCAAGGATGTCGGTAAAATATCTGAACTCTGAAGCATCGCAGTTGTTTTCTTTAATGTTTGCCGCCGCTTCTGAGAATTTTTTGAAATTCTCCTCTCGTTCAGAGAATTCAGCAAGTTCCTGTGAGGCTTCAGAGTCGTATTCAAGCGTTGCATTGATATAACTGGCCGCCAGTTTCAAAATGTCAGCAACATAGTCTATGCCCAGCACACATTCAAGTTCGATCTGCTCTCCATTTGGAGAGAGTGAAAGTTTTGATTTCAGCAGTAATTTCGCCCTTTTGTTGGCACGCAATTCGTCAACCGCACCTGTGATACGGTAACGATTGCTGTCTATGGCTGACAAAATGAGTTTTGACATTTTTACTGAACTTTATTTGAAACGTTGTCGCAGATTATTTTTACTTGCTCGATGTATTTTAGAATGTCGGATTTGTCAGTTGCTGCTCCCAAATTTTCAAGATCTATCTGTTGTAGTGCGTTCAAGGCACGTTTGAATAATACTCCAGGCTTCTCTTTTTCTTTTTTATTGTTAAGTGTCGTCTGGGCATCATTGAACGCTTCCATAAGGTTATCCTTTACGTTTGTCCGCCATTCATTGTCACGAGCCTCAAGTAGTCTGGAGGATTCGTTTGTCGTTGTCGCTTTGCTCAATACGACTTCTATTGGTGTTTCTGTGATATCATTGGTGGCATCTTGCCAGGATTTGACGAACTGATTCCAGATGTCTTCATTTACAAGAAAGTTAGCATTGGAAGTGGACGCTATTGAACGGAATTCAAATCCGTCCGGGCTCTTGGCATTAAGCCTGATATAGTCGAATGATATGCATTTAAGGTCGTTTTCAACTTCTGTCAGTCTTGTTGTCGGAATCCAATTTATACTGCCGTTCTTGATTTTACGAATCGCCGTGTTGAGTTTTTGCAAGTCGTCTTCGAATCCTTTAGGAAGTCTGGTGTATAACCCATCCAAGCCGAAGTATTCAAGGTATTCGTCAATAAGCTGTTTTATTTCCAGAAGTTTTGTGACCTCGGTCGCACCATCAAGGTTCATGAATTCAGATATATCTGAGGTGGAGAAACCTTGATCTGACAAATCTTGGGCGTGCAGGTATTTTTCGATGGCATTATATCCGACCTTTTCGTCGGCTCCCATCTGGAATGTGGTTTCAAGACGAAGAATTTCTTTTTTATCCGCATCCTCTGGAAGAACTATCGCACGGAACTTTTCACAACGCGCTCTTTCGGAAGTGCTGAATGATGAGTCTGATATAATTTGTCTCATCAAAGATACTCGTCTGTTTCCATCGACAAGAACGCCGTCACAAGTGATGATTCCTGTTTCAAGCTGGCCATTGGCAACTATGTTTCGTTTTGTCTTTTTGTTGGCAATGTCATTTGAATCATATAGGAACTGTGCAATCTGTTTTGCATCTTCTTCTTTTTCGGGATTGAGACTGCTATGTTCTCGCTCATAAGATTTAACGAGGCTGGCAATGCGCCCGTTCTCGACATTGTAAATGATGAGATCCATTGGAATCTCATATTCAATGAAAGTTTTGACTTCTCCACAATATCTTATTCGTTTGCCTTTTCCGTCTGTGCTGAAATAGTTTCCTCCCGTTATTTCAGTAATCTTGGCTTTTCGTTCTGCCGCTGTCATAATTATTGGATGTTAAAGTATTCTGTTATGATTGTTTCGATTTTATTGATGTTCGCAAGATTCAGGAAGTAATTGCAATCTGTATGGATTTTTTGATAATCGGCTCCTCTTGCAACCCAGCCTGCACCGTCAAGTATGTTAACTAACAAGTAATTTCTATTCCCGGCCATGGCCGATCTTATCTTCTGAATCTTATCGGAATATCTTGTCTGATTGTTACTGGTTGTGACGGTGTAGTTTATTGTCACGATTATGGATTTCTCGCCATTTGAGATTGTTGGCAGACTTTCAGTCTTGAGAATTGCGTTGTGAGTCACTTTCCCGAAAGATAGTCCATATCTGTCCGTATAGGACTTGATACTATCCGTGACTTTCTCTTGATAAGCTATAGCACATTCGCCATTATAAGCTGTCGTATATGATGTTTTTATCATTTTTAAAAGCATATCTTTTGAACAGACGTGGATAAGCCATTCTCTGTCAAGCCGGAAGTCGTTCAGTATAGAACGAGGAATAAGACTTTTGTAGACATCTTTGTTGAAAAATAGATCGCAGAATTCATCCATGAGTTTCTGACTGCCGCATAATTCTGCCCGGACTTTGTTGTCAGACCATTCTGTCGAGATTGTATATCCCTTGCGAACTCGCAAAAGGGTTATAACACGCTTGAATTTTTCTCCGGAGATGCCTAAAATTGTTGTGAGTAATTTGATGGATTCGCATTCATTTCTGATGAATGATTGAAGGCCCTCCTTTGTCCGTATTGACAGTAAAGAGTCATATTTAGGCATCTCTTTTTCGTAGAGGTCTTCGTATTTTGACTCAATCTGCTCGTCCACCCAGAACATTAGGGTGGATTTTATAGCATTATCGTGTGAGAGTTTTAGCATACATTATTTCTTTTGTGGGTTAATCCTATCTAAAAGTCGCTCGGCGATGGCTTCTATGACCGGAACGCATACCGAATTGCCGATTAGGTCGTAGCCAAGTCTAATGTTTCGTTGTGAATTCTCGAAAGACTTCAAACTGTAAGAATCCGGGTAGCCAAATAATCTTAGACCTTCTCGGAGTGTCAAGTGGCGTATCCCACCATTATCAATAACCCCAATGTTGCCCATATCCATTGCTACGATGGTCTTTGCCAGTTTGCCTTTATCCAGAAAACTGCTTATCTCAAATGATAGTTTTCCGGTGACGATATTATATCCTTTTGCCTTGGTTGTGTCAGGAACTCTTGTCGTATAACGATTTCCATTTGAGTCTTTATGTACAAGCTGTTTCTTTGGATGTTCATAGACAAGGTATTTCTTATCAGTCAGGTCGTTGAGCATCTGTTGAAGATTTGGCCTGTCAAAGAATGTTCTGATCTGTTCGGTAGTTAAGGGCATGCCATCCATCCACGTGATGCCGATTTCTTCCGCCCACTTGCGTTTTCTTCTTGCAAGCAGAAGTGCATTGAGGAGGTCTTTTTCATCGTCAGATATTTTTCCCTTAAAGTCGAACTCCCAACTGTGTATGTTAGAGCTTCCTCCACGCTTGTCTTTCAGAGCTTTCCCATTAAGTTCTTCTACCGTGAAATGCTTAAGGAGTTTTTTTGAGAAATCGCTTTTTAAGGCAGGTAGACCTGTTTCAAGGAAATTCCCAACCGGCTGTTCCTGCATATTCTTGAAATTAAGATTTACTTTCCCGAATTTCTTTTTACAACCTACGATATAAACACGTTTCCTGTATTGAGGCACGCCAAAATCTGCAGCATTGAGCACAATGAATTCAGCATTAAACCCAAGTTCTTTCTTGAGAACATGCATAATCGTGTTTATTGTTCTTCCCGTTTTATCGGATTTGTTTTCTCTGTCGTGTGTTACAAGCCCCTCTACATTTTCAAGGATGAATCCATCAACGTTCTTTAGATGTTCGGATAATACTCTTTGTACATCGAAGAACAATGTTCCTCTTGTGTCTGCGAAGCCTTTTTGTAAGCCTGCGCTGCTGAAGGCTTGACAAGGAAAACCACCAAGCAAGACTTTAAACTCTGGAATGTCATGTTTTTTTATTGTCGTTATGTCTGTTGCTTTTATGTTTTCACCGGGAAAATTCTCATTTAGAGCTTTTATTGCAGATGGCTTTATTTCAGAAGTGAACACGCATTTGCCTTTAAGCCCTCGTTTTACAAGGGCTTGTTCAAATCCGATTCGGATTCCTCCTAGTCCAGAAAATAGGTCGATTATTTGAGCTTCTATTTCTTGTCTACGGTTCTCGTTAAATAACAACGAAATAGAAGCCTCAAATTTAATATTATACGCACGTATTTTACATTTTTTATTAAATTTGCAAAACAAGTAAAAGCAAGCATCCAATGGAAAACAACATAGTCACATTTATCGACCGTTTATTGTGACTCTCTTTTCCGATATTTCCCATACGCGACATTTTCCAGCCGACCTTCTTCGCACCATTTCTTGATGGTGCGCTCGATGGATTTAGGGTTGAGTCCCATCGTGGTGGCCAGTTCGCAGTAGGTCTTGCGGTCGAACTCGTCCGGGAGGGCTTCAAGGTATTTCAGTTGTAAGGACTGGCGTTGCGCAGTTGTGGAGACGGTCGTCGGTGATGCCGGGGATGCGAGCGTTCGGAATACCCGTTCATCGTGGCGGATGATCACGTCGGTTATGGTTCGGGCTGTGGTGTAGTCGGTGTCGGAGCAGATGAGCTCTGGCGAGTAGTTGCCGTCTTCCATAATGCGGAGGGTGGAGAGGATCATCGCTATGCGGAATGTTATGACTCCGAGTCGGCGGACGGTGGCTATGAACTCGTCTCCGCAGGAGGCGGCGTATTCGGACTGCCATCGGTCGAAGAGAGTGTTGAAGTCTTCTTGCTGGTCGGAGGTCAGGCGGAATATGATGTCGGTACTATGTTCGGAGAGAATGCGGTGGAAGTCGTGGTAGTCCTTGCCGAGGGATGCAAAGTGGTCTTCAAGGGTATCGTTGCCGGATTCGGCGAAGACATTATTCCAGACAAGTTTGGTGTCGAGGTAGTAGAAGAGGAAGCGGCTGAAGAGGCCGTTTTCCGCATCGGTGATGAGGTTCAGAACTTGCCGAGGTGTGCCGGTGAGGACTGTGGACAGTCTCGGGTTCTTGATGTTTACATATTCACGGTCTTTGCGACGGATATAGGAGATAGTCTCGTGGTGGAAGGCCTTGCGGAAACCGTCGGAGTAGTTGCCGTAGTCGGAGCCGAAGGTGTTTGCGAGAGTGTCGCCTTCCGTCTCGAACATAAGTCCTTGGCCGCCATTGTCATTGAGGACTTGATAGACTGCGGTGGCTGAGGAGTTGGCAGGGATGAAGAGCATCCGCATCGGCGGTTCTTCGGGCTTTTCCATATCGACTTTCTTCTTTCCTGCAGCATTGTATTCAGATAGTCTGTGCTTGTATTCCATCATTTCGGCTTCGTTGAGGTTGCGCAGGTCTTCGTGGATGGGTTCGACGAGGTGACGGCAGAGGTTGAGCCGGCCTTTTCCTGACGAGGCTCTGGCGGTGACGAACAGGAAGAGGTTCGGGAATACTGTCCTGCGGTCGTAGATGCCTTTGATGTGAGGCATACAAGAGGAGAGCACCGTCAATGTGCCGAGCAGGAGGATGTCGGCATCCTGAACAGAGTTACCGGAGGTGGCAATCTGTTTGAGGAAGTCTGGGAGGTGGCTGACGACTTTGTCGCTGAATGTGGGCAGTGGTTCTGTGAGGATTTCCGCAGATTCCGCTGTTTCTGCAATTTCCGCAGTGTGATGGGATGCGGATTTTGCGGAATGTGCGGAGACTGCGGATTTGCCGGAAGTGATGATTGAGATTCCTGCTTCTTTGGCTTTCTGGAAGAATGTTTTGACTGTTATGCCTGTGCCGTGGGACTTTAGGCATTTGTCGTATTGGCGGTCGCATTCTTCGGGAGTGTAGCCGCTGTTCAGGCGGCTGATGCGGTGGTAGTAGCTGCGTCCGGATTCTCCGAGTCCTTCGGAGAGGGAGAAGCCGAGGTTTCGCCAGTTGTCGTAGCCTGAGGTTATGTCAATGCCGGACTGCTCAATGCGAGAGGTGACGGCTTCAATATCTTCCAGTGCGCCTGATGAGGCTGATTCTTGCGGTGTCGTGTTTGTGGAAGCTGGCTGCTGAATCCAGTCCTCTGGATGGAATGTATCTTTCATATTCAGAGATAATTTTCGTTGATGAATGCGTTGGGGGCGTACGGGAGGAAGCAGGGACGGGAGATGTCCTTTCCGGACAGGTCTGGTTCTATGCCGTATGCGCTGGTGATGTAGCGCGATACGGCACGGAAGTAGTCGCTGTGGGACAGTCCCTTGCGCTGGATTTCGATTACCCATTTGAGTCCGTCTCCTGAGGGGCTTCGGAAAAGCAGTACGGTTTCAAAGTATTTGTCTTGCAATAGCTTCCCGAAATTGACTTCAAGTTGTGATATATGGTCAAAATCGAGGCACAGGAGTCCTGAAATGGATTTGATCTTGTCGTTTGCCCTGATGTCGAATTCTCCGCAGAAGGTGGCGTAGGCGAAGTTGGCGGCCTTGTAGTTCCGTGCACGTTTCTTGTCCTGTATGCTGCGAAGGTGTTCTGTCTGTGTCCTGGCATATGGCCCGACGATGTAGTTGTAGGCATCGAGTATGGTGATGCTCTTGTAGGATTTCGTGTTCGTTATCGGGGCCTTGAAGAATGAAAATCTTGGGCCTTTGGAGACGTGTTCGGAGACGGTTTCGCCGTACTGGTTGTGGCTGCCGTCAAGATTAAGGTGCATCTCACGGTTTAGTGTCGTCAGCAGTTCCTGGCCGGTCTGTCTGTAGTAGAGAGCGGCGAAGTCGAGTGCGTTTCCGTCCGGGATGGTGCCGGTGTCGTCGTGGTGGAACGCCGTCTCGTCACTGAGCTTTGCCGTGGGGGCGTTCTTGCTGAACCAGATGTGAAGTGTTCTTCTGCCTCCGGCGAAAGGGTTGCGGCAGATGCCGCAGTCCCTTCCCGTCACTTTGATGACGGTCTCGTCGGGGTAGAATTTGCGCAGTATGTGGGCGTAGATGTCCACGCCCCAGAGTGTGTGCGAGAGTAAGGTTTGTCTGTCAATGGTCTTTTCCATAGCGTTCTTCGATTTTGAACATTGTGTAGTTGTCGCGGAGAATGCGTTCGAGGTCTTCACGGTGGTACCAGATCTTGTGGCCGATCTTGATGAACGGTATGGTTCCGTTGGAGCGGAGTGTCTGGAGGGTGCGTTGGCTGATATGGAGACGCATCATCACGTCTTGTCCATCGATGAGATTGTCAAAGAATGAGTTGTCTGGTGCATTCTCTTGTGTGTCGCTTTCAATAAGGCGGTCACATTCCTCGTCAGAGAGGTCGTCGAAACTCATCAGGCCTCTTGCCATCAGCTCCTTCTGGATGAAGGGGCAATGACGGAGGAGTTTTCCGAAATTGTCCTCGGGATCAGAAGCTATTTGGAGCATTATGTCTCCGATTTGTCTTGGCTCGCTCATTTTCCTGCCCTCCTGTGGTTTATGTAGTTGATGGCTTCGGTCTCCATTTCGATGTCGGTCTTCTGTCGTCCGGCATTGAACCAGTCTTCGATTTCCTGACGTTTGAATATGAGTTTCTTGCCTTTCTTGTAGTAGGGGACAAGCCCTCCTCTGACCCAACCGTAGATTGTAGGTGCGGCCGGATGCTCAGGGTGGAACTGCTGAAATTCCTTCAGCGTCATCCACGGGTTGGTGCTGTCGGCCTTTGCGTTCTTCTGACCGGATTCGACAAGGGCTTTGAGGTCTCGGATTTCATCTACCAGCGTCGCTACGACTGCAGGCAGTTCTTCAAATGTGTATGCTGACATAAAATTCTGTTTTATGTCGCGAGTCGTTCCTTTCTTTGGCGCCTTATGAAAAAGAAAGCCCACGACTGTTATAAATCGTGAGCAAATATCAGCGGATTTTATCGGCTGAATCCTATACTACAAGTTGTAGTACAAGATGATTTTTCTATATTTTTCGTGCTATTCCTTGATTTTTATGATTTCGGAAGCTTGTTTCTTTTTCTCATTGACAAGGTCGGCATATATCTGGGTGGTGCTGACGTTCTTGTGGGTAAGCATCTTGCTGACGGTGTAGATGTCTGCGCCTCCGGCTATGAGCAGTGTGGCGTAGGTGTGGCGGAAGCAATGGAAGGTGATGTATTTGTCGATTCCGGCGGACTTTATCCATTCTTTCAGCCGTCCGTTGACGAGCTGGCGTGTGAGGCCCTTGAATACTTTGCCTTCGGACGGAGTACCGCAGAGTTCGAGTGCCTGGTCACTGATGGGGATGGTAGCTTCGGTATCGGTCTTCTCTGTCTTGATGCGGATGCATTTACCGCCAGATGGATAGTCCTGGATGTGGTGCCATTCGAGCTGGAGGATGTCGCTCAGCCGGAGTCCGGTGAGGCAGGAAAACAGCGAGGCGGATTTGAGGACGGGGTAGTCGCAGTGAGAGTCCGCAATTTTCTGGAGTTCTTCTTGTGTGAGGTATTCCCGCTTTGTCTCCTGGGTTTCTATCTTGTCAAGGTAGTCATTTACATTCTCTTTCAGGTAGCCTTCTTTGAAGGCGATGGCAAGGAATGCGCGGAATGTGCTCCAGTATCCTGCGGCTGAATTCTGGGAGAGTTTGAGGCGGTTGCTCTTGATGCGTGTAGTGGTGCCGAGATATTCTCGGAACTTGTTGCAGAAATCTACGGTGAGCTCGTCGAAGTTGCATTGGCCTTTTACGAATATGTTGAAGTGTTCATAGACTATGCGCCATTTCTTGTCGTGGCCTGGCAAGATGGAGTAGAAATATTCAAGGACGTTCATCATCCCTTTGCCTTTGTCGAGAAATCCGTATTGTTCGTTGATTAGGGATATTTCTCTCTGAGCGCGGATGGCCTCGGCCTGCTTGAGCTTGGCGGCATTGACTCTGCGGTCCGTTGCTGTGCGCGGGCTTTTCATTATGTAGATGCCGAGATATTCGCGGCGTGTCATCTGCATTGTTCTGGGGTTGCGGATGGCAGGGTAGAAGTCGAGATAGAGGGAGATTTTGCCGCTGGCGTATTCCCGCTTTCGGAGTGTCACTTTAACTGCGCCCATTTTGCTTTCTGTTTGTGAGAAGGGTACGGACCTCTTCTCTGTTGAAGTATACAAAATTACCAAATTTTACTCTTTCGATTCCGTTCTCCTTGAAAATTGTGTAGAGGTGGTTGCGTGAGAGACCGTAGGTAGCGGTGATTTCTTTCATTGTGATGTATTTGTCTGTGTCGGTATTCGTGCCTCTGGCATTATCCCATTGGCGTTTGGCGACGTATGTCGTGCCGTTCTTGCGCTCGCGTGTGATTTTGTGGACCTTGCAAAAGTCGCAGATAGATTCGGTGCGCATTCCGGTCTGTTCGCGGAGCTGGTCGAAGGTGTACCATTTTTCGGAATCGGTGTAGTCTTCACGAGTGAAGATCTTGTCCATTTGTGCCTTGTCGTAGAAGTTCTTGCATCCGATGGTGCGTGGCAGGATGCCGAGACGCTTGGTGGTGGAGTGGAGCCAACTCAGGGTGATGCCGTATTCCTCCATTATTTGCTCTTTGGTCATCCAGTTGGTGAGGATGTCCTCTTTTTCGGTGATAGTTGTGTCTTCAAGTGTGACTTGTCGGTTCGCTGCCTTGTCGAGATCTTCTCTGGAGATGCGGACCGTGCGGTCGGTGAAGCGCTTGAGTGGGATGGAGTTGAGTTTAATGATGCGGTAGAGAGTGGTGCGTGAGATTTGCATCAGTTTGGCGGCATCGGTGAGTGTCAGGAAATTCTTGTCGAGCAGGGCTTGGCGCTGGAGTTCTCGTACTTCCGTGGTGGTGGATTTGAGCCGGTCGTTTCGCTTGCGGAGCTTGTCGGCAAGTCCGGAGCATCGGTGCGAGCAGTAGGCTGTCACAGATGTGTAGGCGATGAATTCTTTTCCGCAGTGTTGGCAGATTTTGCGGTAGGTTCTTCTTGGTGTGTCCATAGCGGGTCAATTGGGCTACATCAACGGTTTTCGGTGTCCATCTTTGTTCAAGGTTGTTCAACGTTGTCCAACCTGCGGAGTTCATTGGCACGGTGGTCGGAAAGACGTGAAATCTTGTACCGCATAAGGTACAAATGCGGTACAAATCAAGACAGAAAAGCGTAGAAAAGCATTAAAATGTCAATAATCGTTAAACTTTTACCTCGGAGGTAAGAGGTTGATATTTAGTGCTTTTCTGCTTTATTTCGATGAATTTTGATATTGGGCTACTTCCCGATGCAAAAAGCGATACAATCAATATAAACGATTGATTATTAAATAGAAAAAGCCTCCTTTACTTGCATCTGGTAACAGCATAGTAACAAAAGTGTGTGAAAAGCAACACGATTGAAAGGAGGCTTGCACAAATGTACTCAGATAATTGGAACTATGCAACAGAAGCCGTGAAAAGTGATGATTTCTCCAGTGATTTCTCCCAGGTAGTGGACAGCTTCACCGAGGTTCCCAGGCAGCAGCTCTGGATCCCAGCTCTCGCTGGCAACAAATACCGGCATCGTAATAAGAGAATACACAAATATAGCTCTATTTTCTGAAACAGAAATAAGAAAGGGGTTCAACCTCACGGCTACCCCCCTTTCACAATAAGCATAAAGTAATATGTGGGTTGTTGCACTTTCCCCGATTAAATGATGATGGCTGCTTCACCGTCCTGCTTTGTCATAAGCTGATCCCAGACACTATTCTGAATTTCCTCAAAGATCATTTTGCCCAACTCCTGGATTTTGTCTGAATACTTCTCATTGAAGATCTGGCAGCCCTGCTCCTCACCGTACACAGTTTGAAGCCCATCCATAAGAGCTGGTTCAAAGTTTGTCAGCGCTGTGTAAACGTCAAACATAGCCTCTGTTTCACGGCTCATTTCATACTTGCTTGTTGCCTTTCCCATAATGATTGAATTTTAATTGTTGTTATTGTTACCAAATGTGGAAGCAAAGGTATAGCAAGAAAATCAATTTTGCAAACTTTTTACACATTTAATTTATTGATGTTCAATTACTTGTGTTTGTCAAACACACGTTTGCACACCAATAAAAATACGGTTGTAGGAGGGCAAATCACCAGGGAAGTGTGTTTGCTGAACACACCAAAACTTATTTCTATTGTAGAGGGAAATTGTAATCTTCTCCCCAGGACGGTTGCACAGACCAGCATAACAACTGGAATTGATAGTTTAACTCTGTAGAACATAAATTGATAGTTTGATATGTCCGACAAAGTTACTGAGTATTGGCAGCACGTCAATAGTGACAGTATCCTGAATCTGGCAGATCAGGGGCTTTAGCCCTTTGAAAGGGCACAATAAAACAGCCTGTTTCTTTAGCCCTTTCCAGGATCTGGCAGCACTCGTTTTCAGGACGGCTCAAAAATAGCCCATTTCAGAGCCTTTTGGCTCTCAGGTGTAATCTTGCCCAGCTGGAGCGTTAAACGCTGAATCTGGCAGCCCTGGAGCCTCAGCAGAGGGCAAACAGCAGCACAGCACCAGAAACAAAATAAGCCAGGACGGTTTGTGCTGTCCTGGCTCTCTGTAGAAACGCTGTTCTCTGGGGTACAATGGAAAATCAATTAAAACTACTATAAAGGCTCTCCCCAGAATAGATCATATTCAGTAAGATCAACGCTTCCAGCTTCCAGCTCTTTGAACTGAGCATCTGTCCAGTTGTATAACAGAATCGGAAGCGGTGAGGCTACAGTGTCACAGATACACTTGCAGTCTATCGTTGTGAGCTGGTTTCCTGTTGTTGTCTTTGGCACGATCATCAGTGCAAAAGCAGCATAGTCTGGCAGCTTGAATGGCTTTGAAAGGTCTGTAATCTGACCGTGTTTCTTGAACGGTTTTGGTTTAATGTAAATTGCCATAGTATTTTGTTGTTAATAAGTTTGTTGATAATCAGCGTGCCCAGCGTTTTATGCTGTTGAACGGTTGTTTTGTTGTCTGTTTGTTACTCGCTGCCCAGAACGTGGAATTAACTCAGTTAATTATCAGTGTGTTCTGAGCTTTCATCCACATTCCTGGAGCGAATATGATTGCTAAGAAATGCCCTGAGACAGCAGATTGTTTTCTCTGTTCTCAATCCGCTTCACGCTTTCCTGGATCTGTGTCAGCTTCTCTGCACTTACACCTGTGTTGTGAGCGATCTCAGCCTGGTAGATCAGAGCGTTTCTCAAAATTTCCATCTGTTGGCTCTGGTTGATAACAACAGCGTTCATCCTGCCAGCCACAAGCCCTCCTGTCTCCTCGCTCATTCCACGGACGGCACCAGTAAGAGCATCCACCTGGGTTTCATCACCCTGGAGCCACTTGCCTGTTTTCTGGAGGTAGTCTTGCTGCTGTTCATCCAGCCTCCGCTTGTACTCATCCAGCATCGCCTCCTCAGATTCAGAGATCACACCGTCTTTCAGAGCAGTTGCCAGATAACTCATAAAGGATTCCACCTCTGGCTGGAGCTTGTTTTTCAGCTGCTCAATGATTGCAGTCTTTATCACGTTCTTTACAGTGGAAGCTGATCTCTTGGCAGCGTTCTCACCAGCTGCCCAGGCTTCTGCATAGGCATTGGCAAAATCATCTATTGCACTGGCAACGTCAGTGCCCATAATAGCCTCAACAATGTTGTATTTGGTGTTCTCAGCGATCTCTTTCTCATTCTCGGCTATCTGCTTCTCCCATTCCTTGATCCTCTCAGAATCGGTCTTTTTCTTATCCTCCTCCTCACGGATCTGCTGCCTGATCTTCTGGTTTTGCTTCCTCAGGTTCTCAGACTGCTGCTCCAACAGATTTGCCTTATTGGATGAATAAGCACGCTCAATGGATTCACCCAGATTGTCATAAGAATCAGCCAGGCTGTCTATTTCTTTCTGGAGATCCTTGATATTCTCCTCGTGCATTGCATCGCTCATTCCGTTCAGCGACACAATGAAATCGGCAATACCAGAAATGCAGTCCTGAATACCTCCAACAATGTCACCACTCATTATCTTAGCGACACCGCCAGCAGCCTTTCCAGCTCCAGACAGGGCACCAGACACACCCTCAATTATTGCTGAGGTCTTACCGTCTGCCCCAAAGCTGTCAGCCACAGAAGCAATAGCCCCTCCAACGGTGGAAGTGGTCTGGTTGATCTGTCCTATTGCATTTGCACACTGTGCAGCGTTTGAAATAACAGCATCCTTGAAGTTGGACAGCTCATCTTTGCTCAGGTTCTTTTTCTGGGCTTCTTTCAGCTCTTTGAGGCTCTTGATATACTTTGAGAAACTTTCTCCCAGGCTCTTGAAAGGGTTGATCGTTGTAATCTTCTCCTTTGCATCGTTCAAGCTCTGGAGCAGTGCCCTGTAGTCAACAGGGGACAGCTTCAAATTTGTACTCTGGAGCTTGCTTTCAATGTTCTGAACCAGCTTGCTGATCTCATCGGCTGAAAGGTAGTCCAGGTTCTGGAAAAGGTTTTGCCAATCGGCTGAGGCTTGAAGCTGTGCCACCTCCTGCTCAGACAGGGCATCTGTCTCAGCTTTGTTCAGACGTGCCAGAAGCTCCTCATTGCTTTGTGCCGTCTCAGTCAGCCTCATTGCATTGTACTGGGACGTGATCTCTGCCTTACGCTCCTCAAAGCTCTTGAAATCATTTATGATCTTGTTGTGCAATTCCTGCTGTGCCTCTCTCTCATCCTCGTTCAGCATAAATGCAGCCTCTGTTGTCTCATCCTCGTTCAGCTTGAAATCTCCATTGGACAGCTGCTCTTTCAGATCTGCTATAGCCTGGAGCTTTTCTGCCAGATTGGAAGCCTGAGCGAAAGCATTTGAAACGCTGTCCTTGAAAGCATCCATAGCGGTTCTGGTGCCGTTGATCTGTTCCTGCTGCTGTAACAGCTGGTTCAGGGCGTTTGCATCACCGATACTGAAAGATTCAGGGTTGCTGTCTCTCTTGCTTTCCAGAGTTGAGATCTGTGAGCTTACCCAGGCACTGAAAGAAGATCCTGCCTGTAGGAGGGATTCAAAATGCTGGTCGGCTACTTCCTTGCCCACATTCTTCACCCACTGGAAATAGAGCTTGTACTGCTCCTTTTTGTACTCGATCTCACCGTCAAACAGCTTTTCCTGGGCTTTGTCATAGCTGGCGTTCTCAGCTGCCCTCATATTCTCAAAGCCCTCTTTCTGGCTGTCAGTCAGAGAACCTTTCCCAGCTTTCTTCCTTGCATCAGCAAGCTCCTTTTCCTGCTGGTTGATTTTGTCCAGGTTCCTTTTGTGCTGGAGATCCAGAACAGCCTGGCGTTTCTCAAAGCCCTCCTCCATAACAGAGATCCTTGCCTCCTCAACGGCTCTCTGAGCTTCCAGCTGCTTCTGGTTCAAAGCCTCCTGCTTCTGTGCAGCCTGTTCGCCTGTCTTAGGGAGCCTGTTCTGGAGCTTTGTTATCTCAGAGTTCAGCTTCTTGTACTCGGCACTGTTGATAACTGCCTGTTCTTTCTGCTCCCTGAGTTCCTTGATCCTGGCGTTAATATCGCTCTCGGTGTTCAGGTTGTTTGTCTTGCTGCCTGTGGCTGCCTGGATCTGAGTGAGCTGGTTCTGCAACTGGTTGAGCTTTGTGAAATCCACGTCCACTTTTACCTGTTTGGCATTGATCTGATCTATCTGCCTTTGAACGTTGGCAGCCTCTTTGTCCAGATCTCCAAAGGACATACTCATATAGTCCACGCTGGCAGCTGCTTCTTTGCTCTCGGTTGTCAGCTCCTTATTCAGTCTGGCAGTCTGTTCTGCAGCCGATCTCTCAGCGTTCACAATCTCGGTGGCATAAGAAACAAGACTGCTCCTGAATCCTGCCAGCTCCTTATCTGTGGCGTTAAGGTTGTTTTTCAGCATTCCCTCCAGGGTGGCAATAAGATCGTTGAAAGCCTTGCCATACTCCTCACCTGTGAGCTGTTTGAGCTTGGCTGCTCTGTCTATAGTCTCAGCCTCAACAAGTTCCCAGAAAGCCCCAGAAGCGTTCCTGATATTCTGTGATTTTGCATAGTTGGTCTGAGTGTAGGCACCAGCTGAGCTTTGTATCGTTGAAGTGCTCTGGACGTACTTAGCCCTGCCAGCCTGTTTCTCCAGATCTTTGAGGGCATCGCTTTCGGTCTCACTGGTAGCCTGGCTGATCTCGTCAATATGCTTTGCTTTGATCTTCTCAGCCGTGGTGTTCTGAATCGCCTTTGTCAGTTCATCATAACGCTTTTTCTGATCCTCCAGGGTGCTGTTTTCTTTGAGCAGGGTAGTGTTGTACTCCTTACACATTCCGTTGATCTTATTCAGAGCCTCGGTGTGTGATCTGGTGCCAGCCTCGGTGTTTTGCAGAACACTGTAGTACATTTTCAGAGTGTCAATCTCACTCTTTGTCCTTGTTGTGAACTCCTGTGCAGCGGTTGTGCTCTCATCCGTTCTCTTTCTGAACAGAGTGAAAGCAGAGACAACCAGTCCCACAATACTGAGGATCCAGCCCAGGGGATTTGCTTTCATTGCTGCCCAAAATGTCTTGACAGCAAGTGTCGCTTTGTGGGTGACGGCTGAAAGAACGCTGGTAGCTGCTGTTTGTGCTGTCTTAGCCGTTGTGTCTGTCACACTGGCAGCTGTGCTCTGCCTTATGGCTTCTGCTTCCAGAGCTTTCTTCTTGGCATAGAACTCCGACTGAGCTGCCAGAGCTGCTTTCCTGGTAACAGACTGCTGCTCCACTGCCGCAGCCAGTTTCTCCTCAGCAGCAGCAACGGCTGTAGCGTTCCCAGAAGCCTTTGCCCAATATACATCCAGCCTGGCTTCTTCCACAACAGCTTGGCTGGCTATTGCACGCTGTTTTGCTACTTCAATGCGTAGAGCAGCTTCTTTTACGTCAGCTCTCATTGCCTCCAACGTGGCAACCCTGTTCGCTTTCTTTATCAATACCTCCTGTTCAAGTGCAACCCTGTAAGTCTCACTCTTTCCTGTCAGATCCAGTTTGCTGAGTGCCTCCTGCTGCTCTACAGAAAGAACTTTCATTGCCTCAGCTTCATAGCTCTGTGAACTGGTAGTAAGCCCCAGGGTTGAAAGATATTCCTGCTGTTGGGCAGTCAGAAGCTCTGCTATCGCTGCCACTCTCAGCCGTTTCTGTAGGTTTGTAAGCTCCTCGGCTGTCAGTTCTGCCTGTAGTGCAGCCACATTCCTCTCGGTAGCAGCTGCCATTAACTCAGCCTGAGCCTTTGTCTGTCCTGTCAGAGCTGCCTCGGCTTTCAACAGTGTGAGCTTTGCTGCCCTGGCAGTGTTATCTATCAGAGCCACGCCTGTATATCCCTTTGTTACCAGGGTATTCAAAACTATAGCAGCTTTCACTGATCCATAACCGACAGCAACGGCTTTCAGAACGTCCAGGATCTTCTGGTAATTCTCAACCAGGCTCGAAGCCATACCGATAGCACCAGAGAAAAGATCCTGATTCTCTTTGCCGATCTCATTCAGCATATTGTCCCAGGCATCCTCCAGATTGGAGATCATACCTGTAAGGGAGGCTGACTGCTTCTCCATAAGGTTGTAGAACTGCCCTCCAGCTCCAGTGAGCTTGTTGAGCACCTTTTCCACGTCAGCAAAACCGATCTTGCCAGCCGTAACCATTTCATTGATCTTCTCAGCTGTCACACCGTACATATCTGCCAGCTCACGAACCAGCGGAATACCACGCCCAGTGAACTGCCTCACGTCCTGAGCATACAGCCTCCCTTGCACCATTGTAGTACCGTACAGGTAAACAATATCGTTCAGAGGAATAGACAGCCCAGAAGCAATGTTTCCCAGCTTTATAAGAGTGTCATTCACTTTGTCTGCTGCCAGTCCATAAGCCATAAGCTGCTTTGCTCCTCCAGCAACTCCCATCAGATCAAACGGTGTTTTTGCAGCCGTCTGTATCATCTGGTTCATCAGAGACTGAGCCTGTGTGCCACTGCCCAGCATCGTTTCAAAAGCGATCTCCAGCTGCTGGAACTGTCCACGTGTCTGGGCAATGCTCTGGAGTAGTCCAGACATACCCTGTCCAACAAGGTACGTTGCAATATAGACAGCACCCCTCTGGGCAAACTGGAGCAGGGAGTTTTCCATATCTGCTGTCTCAGCCTGAGCCACGGTGGAAGTGTGCCTGATCTGTTTCTCCATCGCCTGGGCAGAGACGGTGAAATCGTCTATATCCAGGGTTGATTTGAAACCTAACGCTCCATCAAGATTCTCCATAGCTTACTCCTCCTGCTTCTGCTTTACAACGGCTTGCAGTCTTATCAGCTCTTTGAGTGATCTGGCTACACAGCCGTAAAACCCAATAAGCGGGTTCATCTGTCCGTTTTCATTGTTGTTTATCATAAAGTCGGCAAGGAGGCACAGAGTTTCTATCTGCTTCTGTGGATTGTCCAGGTGTGCCGTGTCTTTCATCATCTGTGTTGCTACCAGACGTGTGCACTCCTCAATGGTGCAAGGAACTCCTGCCTTTTCCCTATTTTGGAGCACTTTATCCCAGAAAAGTGTCCAAGTTGTTGCTTTCTCGTTACTCATTGTTTCTGTCCTTTTATTAACTCGGTTAATTATCAATACATTTCACAGCTTGCAATACATTCTATGGTGGAAAGTGCTGCTGCTTTTTGGCTGTCTGAGCACAAAACCGTGAAACAGGATCCAGGAGGAACCAAGCCTGTAAAGCCCCTCTGTCCTTTGTGCAGCCTGAGAATATATTAAACCCTGATTTTTTAATAGATTCATACCACGTCCACACACTGAAAGGAACAGCAGGGACAAAACGCCAGCTTTGCCCTTGCCTGGATCCTGAGAACACGTCACTTTCTTGCTCATTGCTGCCTTGCTTAATTCTTGTTGCCGTCCTTTTCTGGATTCACCACAGCTGGAGCCTCACCTGGAATAATCTTTTCAAACAACCTATCGAACTCCTTTAATTCATCCGCTGTAAGATTGCTGAAATTATATGTATTAACCAAGTTAATCTCTTGTTGTACTTCAAGCGTTTCAGTAGGCTTCCCAAATACCTGATCCAGCAGGAAAGTGAGCACGTATATACGCCCTCTCTTTACATCGGAAAGCAGAGCATTGATAACGGCAATTATCCAGACAGGCACACCGTCTCCAGACAGGATCTGCTTCAACTCTTGAACGCTCATTTCCAACAGAGCGTGTAGAACCTCTCTGAACTCCTCAGCACTGAGTTTGTTCTGAGGATCTTTCAGAACCTTGCTGTAGATCCGTTTCTTTCTGCCCCTGTTCGCTGGCTGATTGTTTGCCGTGAACCTCGTTGCAGTCCCACATTGGTTGCCCCTCTGGAAGCCTTTAACGCCTTTTGCCATACTTTCACCGTCACTTTATTTGAAATAGCCAAACAGTCTGCCGTCCAGCTCTATCTCTCCAGCTCTGTTGAACCTCACCAGGGACAGCTCAACTTCTGGATTGAAGCCCTCAATAAACTCAGGAGGAAGAAAGCAGCCACGCTCCTTTGCTCGCTTCTCAGCCTCAGTAAGCTCTCTCCTCGGAGCCTCCTTGACGGCTTTGTTTAGAGCCTCCAGAGCCTCTTTCAAGCTCAGATACCTGGAATAGATACCAGCCTTTATTGGCGTGTCTATACGCTCAGCAAATCGGCTCTCAACGTCCTCCATATATTCAGGATCCAGAGACACCAGCCCTGTTTCTGAATCAACACTGAAATACTGGATGGAGACAGGCACAGCTGCCAACTCTGAGGATTGCTTGTATCTGATCTCCTGGAGCTGTCCGCTGATCTTCTGAATTGCCGTTGCCCTTGCCTCCAGATTTACTGTGCTGGAGCCTGGAATGATAGCAGAAATCTGATTTTCACCCTGATTCTCTCTCAATTTGAGCAACATTTGCAGCCGTTCCATTGTCGGAGTGCTGCCAGCCTCAACAACGAGCCTGGAAAGCTCCTGGAGCTTGACACAGAGCCAGCTGTAATGATTGGAGCACTCCTTGAAACCGTCCTTTTTATAAACTATGATCTTTTCCATATAGCCGTTTTTATGCCGTTTTGAAAATCCAGCTTATTCAACGTACTTGAAAAATTCTCCCTGGAGACTTACTTCTCCATCATATCCAAAGACACCCAAAGAAACAAAGCCAGGTGTTTTCAATCCAGACAGAGGCTGTGGATTAACGAAGCCAAAAGAATGTTTCATATAGCGTGAATAAGCCTCTGATTTGGGTGCATTGGCAACAGCCTGATTAAATCCATCAATGGCTTTTTTAAGCACGTCAAATGCCTCCAGAACTGATTTCCTGCCCTCACTGTCGGCATAGTATGAAAACTCTGCCTCAATCTGCTGGAGTACGGCAGGATCAAGTTCAACAGTGCCGTTCTGGATTGTAAAACAGTCAATGTTGTTGAAATAGCCGCTGACAGCATCTCCTATAATTTCCTGACGCTTGTTCCTCAATGCGTTTAGACTTGCCATAACGTCAGCATCGTATGCAGCCTTGAAACTCGGAGACACTTTTGCAACATCTGCCCCTGCCTTTTCCAGCTCACTCTTTACCTGTTCCCAGTTATCTCTGAGACAGATCTGTGAAAGCAGCTCCATTGTCGGCTCAATACCAGCTGATTTCAGTTCATTGCAGAACCCTTTGAGACCTCTGAGGGCACGAAAGTAGTGTGCTTTCTTTTCCTCTATGGCTCTATCATCTTTGTATATCAATACTCTTTCTTCCATACTCTGTTTTGTTTGTGTGAACGGTGAGAACTTCTGAGGCTATTATGCCATATCTTTACCTACAGCATCCAGGGATTTCAAAAGCTGCTCAGCGTGATAATTGTCGGTTTCTTCCTCCTCTTTTGCCAGCTTTGCAACTGTTGCCAGCTTTGCAACTGTTGCTGAAAGTGCCTTGTTGCTTTCTTCAAGTGTTTCCACTTTGTCGGTGAGCTTCTCAATAAGCTCCAGTGTCTTTTCGTCCATAATGTTTGAAATTTTGATTGTTAATAATGATTGTTATAATAACGTGGAACCGCCATTTATCATCCTGGCTTTCCAACGGTTTGCATATTCCTCATCTTCTGCAGTCCTCTGGCTGCTGCTGTAACTCGGAGCTGCCTGAGCTGGAACAGCAGTGCTCTTTGCCTGTAGTGGTGGACGTAAATTAGACCAGTTCTCTCGCTCAGCCTGTTCAATAAGTGCTGTTGCTTTCTCTGGATCGTGCCCAGAATACTCCAGCAACTTGCCGTAAACCTCCATAAGTTCCTGAACTGGATAAACGAAGTTGTTTTTACGTTTCTTCTGAGCCAGCCAGCGGAAAAACGTTTCCCTGAATCTTTCATTCACAAATGAAAAATCAATTCTGCTGTAACAATACTTAATACTACTACTATCTATATTTTTATTATCAAGTACAGTTATAGTATTGTTACTGTCGGTTTTTTGGTCGGTGATTGGTTGGTGTTCGTGTAAACTATCGTGTAAATTGGTTTGGTAACTCTCATAATTACAAATAGTTATTCGTGTAACAGACCGTGTATTTTTGAACTTACTACCGTGTAAATCTGTGTGAGGGGTGCTCAGAGCATCAATAGAGATCATACCGTCCTTTTCCAGGAGTTTCAGAAAGTTCCTGGCTGTGTCCTTATTCACGCCCCATTGTGCAGCCCAGGTGCTAAGGCTCCTGATTGCTTGCCCTCTGCCACACTCATACAGGTTCATCCCAACGTTTACCTTTCCAGGCTTTGAGTTTACAGTGAGGAGCATATCAAGCCAGCATCTGAGCTTCACAGGATCCTCCCAGATCCAGTGCTCTCTGATGTCTCTGAATATCTTTATATAGCCCTCCATAGCTGGAGCCTCCAATTACCTTGCTGTGTCCCTCAGGTACTTCATTTCATTTGCCAGCTTGCCCTCTATCATATAGTTATACAAGCCTCTCTGGTGCGATTTGTAGCCCCTGGCGATAAACAGCTCCATTGTGCTGTAGTCCTTTGAGAACAGGAACAGAATTGCATCGTTTGAGCCTTTCACGTCACCAAAGCCCAGGTGTGATCTCTGGAGATCAGGAATAAACACGCTGCTGATGTTCTTTCCGTGTGATATTGCACGCTCAGCGTTTTCCCTGGCTCTGTCAGAGAACGTGTCAGGAATACCGTTGTAATAGCAGAAGAAACATTTGTCCCTGCTCCTTGCAGCCATTTCCTCAAATGCCCTGTAGCTCTTTGAGGAGCTTGTGGTGTCAAACCTCGGCACCCTGTTTCCAGCGTACTTTGGCAGCCTCTCCAGCTTGTAATAGTCCGTGAGTATCATTACCGTACTCCTCCTCTCTTTGTGGCTGTTCTGGAGCCGTTTCTGACTAAGTAACGCTGTGCTTCTGCCTCTGTCTCCTTGACGGTGGCGATCCTGGTCTCTTTCATCCAGTCCTCAATCTCCTGCTTATCAAAGTAGAGTATTTTGCCCTCTTTCTTATAGTGAGGGATCTTTTTCTGACTGGTGAGCTTGTAAATGAATGATTCACTAAGCCCTGTCAAAATTGCAACCTCCTCAGTCTTAAGGACGGTCTTTGCTGCCAGTAGTGTGAGCTGTTCAATACGATCCAGCTGTTTTTTGATTTCTTCCATTTTCTGTGTTGCTTTTCTGACTTTGAAAAGGGTGCACCTCTGTTCTCTGTCTGGTTGTTACGGTGCAAATGTATTTTCTTTGTTCTGATATACTTTTCTATAGGTTTCTAACTATAGAAAGGTATTTTTACTATTGTTCATTATCTTGAAAATACCACACTTTTACCCCCTCACTTTCTCTCAGGGAATATGATCTAACAGGTTCAAAGCATTGAAGCTCAGCCATCCCTGGAGCCTCTGACGGATCACCAGTAACACCCTGGTATCAAAACTCCAGATTTGGCACAAAAAAAAGAGGAATGAACAGCGTTCACTCCTCTCAGTTGCAATCTCTGGTGCCAGGTCTATTCTTCCAGCTTCAAAGCCTCATCTATGGCTTTATTCAAAAGATCACAAGTCTCTTTGTCGGCTCCGTGTAAACCACCGTTTTCAATATCTTTCTTTTTCTGAGCAAGAGACAGGTTTGTGCATTGCTTTCCTTTTTCAGATTTGGGAAGTTCAAAGGTGTTCAGGGATTTTACCCATTGGCTTTTTTGAGTATCGGTTTTCGCTTTATCTTTATACCAGAACAGCTTTTGAATGAAAGATATAAAAAGTTCCTCTGAGGCTGTCCACTTAATCTTTGGTTGTGTATCCTTGGACAGTCCACATATCCACAGCCACTGATCCACAGTTGTTGACCTGTCAATGTAGTTTTGACGCACAAGATAGCCATTGATACTTTCAAACGTTTCACGCTTTTTGATCCAGGTCTTGAATTGCTGGTTACACTTCTTTGGACAGTAGTCTGCCTCCTGTTCTGGAGCTTCTTGATCCGTTTCTGGTTCTGCTGCTCTCTCGGCTTCCTGCTGTCTTACCTGTTCAATCTCTGCTGTGATCTCTGCCAGTTGTTTTTGGTATAGCTCCATTGCAGCCTTTGTGTCCCTCGGCTCTCCTGTAGTGTCGCTCACTCCTTTGCTGACTGCCTGAATACGATCCATCAGCTCTGCCAGCTCAGGCTTTGAAGCAACAAGTTTTCCTATAGCGTCTGAACCCTGTTCCAGAGCTTCCAAACATTCCAGCTTTTGGCAGATCCATTCTTTTCTGTTTAACAGTTCCTGGAGTGTCGGTGTTCCTGCTTCCATCCAGTCCAGTCCGTACTCCTCACAGATAACGGATGCAGCCTTTTCAAGTCTATCAATCTCCTCACTGTCTGACACCTCCTGAGTTCTGCCGTATAGCAGGGCACCGTGAGCCAGCAGAAACAGATCATCTGCCAGAGCTTGTATATCACCGTTGTAATCTCTCTTGACGTGTGAGGCAAATTCCAGAACGTCATTTTTGCCCAGATCTCCAAAGATCACCTGTTCAATAAATTCCTTTGTGTTCATTGTTTCTCAGTTTGAGGGCAGGGGAGTTGTGCAGTTCCCCTGCCTGTCCTTAACTCGGTTATTAACATAGTTATTAACAAGGTTAATTTAACCTGGTTAATCCCAAAGCCCCATCAAGCCTGTTTCCTCATACTCGGTGGATCCACAGTCAGGGCACACAGGATCCTCATTGTTTACGGTGCCAGGATTGTCTATTTCCTGCTGGATCTCCTCAGGGCTGTTCATCATTCCAACGCCTGTAAAGTGCTGCCATACACAGCCACATTTTTTGCACCTCAGTTCAGTTACTTTTCCCATAGTGATTGCAATATATTAAAGTTCTGGAATTAAGTCTATAGCTGCCTGTTTCTTTCTGTCAAGCACTTTTGCATAGATCTGGGTTGTTGCCAGCTCTCGGTGCCCCAGGAGCTTTGAAACAGTGTAAATATCGGCTCCTTTGTCCAGCATAAGGACAGCAAAGGTATGTCTGCCACAGTGAAATGTAATGTCCTTTTGAGTTATCCCAGCGTTCATACACCAGCGTTTCAGCTCCAGGAGTGTCTGGGAACTGTAAACAAAGCCCTCAAACACCTTTTCATCGTCCTCACCACGTTCACCCATAAACTGCTCAGCCTGTTTGCTTATATCCAGGTACTCTTGCCCTCCAGTTTTCTTCTGTCTGAAAACGATCCTGGTATAGTCACCGAACTTCTGAACCTCTCCCCAGGTCAGTCTCTCAATGTCGCTCTTTCTCAGTCCAGTGAGACAGGAGAACAGGAAAGCTCTTTTCAGGTTGTAATAGTTGCAGTCCGCCTTTGCCAGTGCCTGAACTTCCTCCCAGGTCAGATACTCTCTCTTGGATTCCTCAGCCTTGTAGCCTGGAACAGCCCTCAGAGGGTTGATCGGTATTATCCTTTCCTCATACGCCTGGTTGATACAGGCTCTGAGCTTGTTGAAATACGATACCTTTGAGTTCTGAGAAAGCGGTTTGCCCTCAATGTGATCCTTAATCTTGCTTTTGTCCTTGCAACGCTCCATCTTTTTCTCCAGACAGGATCTCTTGTAAGCATCCTTTTCAGCGTGATCCAGGAAATCTTTGAAGCCCTGAACCCAGTCTGCATCTATATCCTTGAACGTGGTTGTTTCATCACAGTAACGCTCCAGGTGTTTCAGGCAGCTGTACCAGTTGCCCCAGTTGCCTCTGCTCTCAGGGTTGCCGTGTCGCTCCTCACAGAGCTTCCTGTAATACTCCAGAAATGGAGTGTCCTGCTTGAACTGCTTTGTATATTCATACTCTCCGTTTTGCAGTTCAATCTGTGTGTGTGATCTGATTGATTCAGCCGTAGCCAGTGTTTTCCTGTTCTGTTCCTTTTCGGCTGCTGTCTTGGCAGGGATCAGGTACATTTTCAGAAATTTGTACTCACGCTTGCCATTCCAGTAAATGTCCAGATACAGGCTGATGTTACCGTTTGCCAGCTCTTTCTGTCTGAGCTGAACAGGCTGTTTTGCCGTTGTTGTTGCTTTTTTCATACTCTTTATGCTTATAATGTTACCAGTATAGAAATACTCAATCTCTGTTCTGATCCTCCAGGAGCCAGACGATCTCCACGTCATAGCCGATCTGTTTCAGCTGCTGGATCTCTGGCTCCAGTTCTGCCACCGTCTGCCCATAGATAGGACGGAGGGGCTTGCTGTGATCTGGACGGTATGCACATACAGCAGCTCTGAAAATAACCTGGCTTTTCCTGGTATCAATCACCTCGTTACCGTCCCAAACTATATGAAGGAACACACCAGGCTCAGGCTGCTCAAATGTCATTGTCAGGCTGTGCTTCTTTGGCAGATACTCAAACACCCAGCTATTTTGCTCTGGAACCCACTTTTCCAGCATTGCATCAATATACAGGATCAGAGCTTTGCAGCCTACAGGCAGCTTTGGATCTGTGAGGGTGTTCTGTTTGTCCTGGTTCTTTCTGATATAGTCCTGGGCTTGCTGGATCCAGCCAGAATAAAAGCCAGGATCCTGTTTTGTTTGCTTGATAAATTCCTGTTCGCTGTGCCAGAAGAAATGTTCCTTTGTGCCGTGCTCAAAAGGGCAGCTGCTTTCACCGTTGAAATAAGCTGCCAGGCTCTGGAGCAGTCTTGCTGTCGGTCTGCTGGCATATTCCCTGTATAGCTTTTTGAACTCCTCAGGATCTGAACTGTACCAGTGTGCATTTCTGTTGAACAGGATGGCTTTCAGCAGCAGCGGTGTTCCGTCCAGGTTCTCAAAGTCCAGAAGTCCATAGTTTGAATACTCAGTTATTGTGTCGCTTAAATCATAGGCACCCCCAGACAAAACAGATTCAACCCAGATCTTTTCACAGTACCAAAACATCTGTGTCTTATCCTGGGGAAGATTCTCTGAACCGTCATAATAACGGCAGAATAATAGAAGATTTTTAAGGGGATCTGTGTTCCTTTCCATTTTGTTGTTTCTGTTACCGAGTAACAAAAATTTGTTACCCAACTGTTACCGAGTAACAAAGTAACAACAAAAAAATGATAAAAACAAACAAATAAAGGAAAGAAAGTCAAACAAAGGAAGCTAAAAACAAAAGCGCTGTTTTGTCTCAGAAATCTTTGAAAATGAGCGTTTTATTTGTTTTTTCTTGGATGTTCTTTAGCTCTTGTTTGACCTGTGGAAAATTGGCTATTACTTCCCGACACAGAACCTCTCAAAGATATTCCCGAGGACTTCGTCGGGGGTGACTTCGCCGAGGATGGAGGAGAGGTGGTGGAGGGCTTGGCGGAGGTCTTCGGAGAGGAGGTCGGGGGTTTGCGAGGTGGCTAGGGAGGATCTTACTTTCTCCAGGGATGCGGCGGCGCTCATCAGGGACTGGTAGTGGCGTAGATTGGTCACTATTGTCTGGTCAGAATCCAAAGTGGCGGTCTTTTGGGAGTCTGAGAGGAGGGTGCGCAGTGTGTCAAGGCCAAAACCGGTTTTGGCGGAAATGTATAACTTAGTCACCTTTTC
>ULPT01049958.1_pt1 | contig 33163 bp, 28 predicted proteins | sample 1953751 | NCBI WGS metagenome assembly ULPT01 (sample SAMEA4835636, study PRJEB28245) | human gut metagenome | biome: gut microbiome; material: fecal sample | place: Denmark | collected 2008 | reverse complement strand
GAGTCTTGAAATCCAGTGTTGACAGCTTTGAACAAATAAACGGCCCAGGGAAAAACCCAAGGCCGTTTTCAACTGACGCAGTAATGCGCACAAAGACCAAGAAAGCTACTTCTCCTCGTCCTTCCTGATGATGAGGTGAAGCTCATCAAGCTGCTTCTGGTCCACATCGTTTGGACAATCGTCCATTGGAGAGACGGCGAAACTATTCTTTGGGAAGGCTATGACCTCCTTTATGGAGGCCTGTTCGCTCATGATCATGACCAAACGGTCTATGCCTGGAGCTATTCCTCCGTGTGGTGGCGGTCCAAACTTGAACGCATTGAGAAGGAACCCAAACTTCTTCTCTCCCTCTTCGTCCGAGAAGTTGCAGATGCGGAAGATCCTCTTCTGAAGATCCACATCGTGGATTCTTATGGAACCGGATGCACATTCGTAGCCGTTCACGACCATGTCGTACAGGTCTCCACGGACCTCGCCAGGATTCTGCTCAAGGGTATCGATGTACTTGGCCTGCGGCATGCTGAACATGTGGTGTGCAGCCTCCCAGTGGCCCTCTTCCTCGTTGTACTCGAAGAGCGGGAAGTCAACGATCCAGCAGAACTCGAAGCCTGGCCTTATGATTCCAAGGTCCTTTCCAAGTTTGGATCTTACGGCACCTGCGGATGCACAGCACTTCTTCCAGTTCTCGTGGGCGACCATGAGTATGACATCGCCTTCCTTGGCCCCCATGAACGAGCACACTTCGCTCTCCATGCCAACGAAGAACTTTGCAGCGCTACCGCTGAGTGCGTTGTTTGCTCCAACCTTGAGAAACGGCACAAACTGCGCACCGTAGATCTTGGCCGTTGCGGCAATCTCGTCCAAATACTTGCGGGTGAAGTCGAAGCCCTCTGTCTTTGGAGCGCATATAGCCTTCACGTAGCCCTTGTTTGCAAGGATTGTCTTGTATGCCTCGAAGGTGGACTTCTGAACGAGATCGGAAACATCCTTGATCTCGCAGCCAAACCTAAGGTCAGGCTTGTCGCAGCCGTATGTGTTCATTGCATCGTAGTAGTCGATCCTTCTGAAATGGGCTGGAAGATCATAGTTCATGACCTCTTTGAACACGTGACCAAAGAGCCTTTCCATAAGGGAGAGGACATCGTCGCGCTTTACGAAGCTCATCTCCACGTCAAGCTGCGTGAACTCGAGCTGACGGTCGCCACGGGCATCCTCGTCTCGATAGCATCGGGCTATTTGGAAGTATTTGTCAAAGCCGCCTACCATGAGGAGCTGTTTGTACAGCTGTGGGCTCTGTGGAAGAGCGTAGAACTTGCCAGGATATTTGCGAGACGGCACGAGGAAGTCTCTGGCGCCCTCAGGAGTGGACCTGATGAGGGTTGGGGTCTCTATTTCGTAGAATCCCTCTGTGTAGAGGTATTCCCTTATGGCCTTTATGAACTCGTGTCTGAGCCTGATTCTGTCCTGCATCCCGCTTGAACGAAGGTCAAGGAATCTGTACTTGAGCCTAAGGTCTTCGTTGGCTGCGTTCTCGCTGTCGATCATGAATGGCAGCGTTGCACACTTGGAAAGGATGGAGATCTTTTGGGCCTTGACCTCTATCTCGCCGGTAGGCATGTCGTGGTTTATCATGTTGTCAGGTCTTAGCCTTACAATGCCCGTCACCGCAATGCAGTATTCCATCCTGAGCTCGGAAGCGACCTTCTGAAGCTCAGGGCTCGCATCATCATCGACGACGATCTGTGTTATTCCGTAACGGTCCCTAAGGTTGATGAAATGGAGTGCTCCGTGGTTTCTGTCACGATGCACCCAGCCGTTCAGCACAACGGTCTTGCCTGCGTCAGCTCCTCTAAGCTGTCCGCATGTTACAGTACGCTGGTCAAAATTCATGCTAAGCACCTCTTTGCCGCCAATTGTAGCATTGAGCAAAATGCGTTTCAAGCATTTCACGTTCAGGAAGATGCATACATTTGCATACAATTTGCAAGAACGCATGTTTGCTGATAGAATCTAGCCATGAGCACAAGAAGCAGAATAAAAGCATTTGAGATATTCACGAAAGCACTCGCGCTCTTGGAGACGCAGGACAAGGAGCTCTTCACCTGGCCACGCAACCGCATCACGCTCACCCACGCCCTTGCCGTCCACATCCACGACATCCTCGAAGACCCTTCCTATTCCGTGGACCTCTACCCCGCCACCACGAAATCGCGCCGCACATCCAATGCCGATATCCTTGTGCACAACCGCCAGAGCGGACACCAGATCCTAGCCATAGTGTGCCGTAACGACTATCTGACAGAACAGGAGCAGAAGGATCTCTCGTCTCTAATGGAAGGAAACCCTCAGGAAGGTACGTCGTGCGACCTCGTGCTTGCTGTCTCCTTCATGCCACAGAGAAGCTATATGCTCATATACATAGCCAACGACGACGGAGTGGAATACTACCACTTCGACCGCAACCTCATGATAATGGAGCCAGTCAGACGGCGCACCATAGAGGAAGAGCTCAACGACAGGGAGCAGCCAACGCTGGTGAAAATCAAAAAGCGCCGTCGCAGCCGCAGCCAAGCGGATGAGGAAGCTCCGCAGGTCGAAACCTCAACCGAAGCTCCAACGGAAAGCTCAGTCGAGAACGCAGAGGAGTCCCCGGAAACATGAGCACCAAGTACCAGCTTGAAACGATCCCCGTCTGGGACGGCATAGCAAGCCAGTCCGAATGCTTCATCTGCGACCTCATTCAGGAAGCCAAGAAGGACTCCATATCCTTCTACCTTGGCTCATCCGTCATGAACCCTGAAACGAGGGTCAAGGTCAACACCATTGGATTCTGCCCACAGCACACGTCAATGCTGGTCCAAAGCGGAAGCCCAAACTCAATGGCTGTCATGTGGGAGTCCCACTTCGAAGAGACCCGCAGGCAATTGGAGAAAATCCTAGATGAGATGGAGCATCCAAAGAACGTAGCCAAGACGGCTCGAAAGTTAAGGGAGGCCACAGACTCCAGAGAACACGGATGCCTTATCTGCAACCGCATGGAAGAAAGGCTGAACCGCTACTGCTTCACAATCCCCTATCTTTGGGGGCAGGACATGCAGTTCCGCGAGGCCTTTGCAAAATCCAAAGGTTTCTGTCTACCTCACATGGCAAGGATAATGGAACTTGCTCCTGAAGCTTTGGACGCAAAGACCGCCAAGGACTTCTCCTGCGCCATGGCGGAGCTTCAAAAGCGAAGCCTCGAGAGGGTGGCGCATGACCTTTGGTACATGACAGAGCACTACAAAAGCGAAAACCGCGACAAGCCTTGGAATGGATGCGAAGATGCGCAAAAGCGCGCAGTCTACAAGGAGATAAGCCACATTACGACACGCTGAAATGCACACAAATCCCATTTTTTGCCTGTTTATAGGCATTTTTGTGTACACAAACCCCACTTTTTTGCGTTTTGTGTGCATCCAAAGCACATCAGCCAATGAATGAAAAGGGCCGTCGCAAACCCGCAACGGCCCTTGGTCTCTTTCAAATGAGAATCCTTACTTCACCAAAGCCTCGGCCTTGGCGGCGATGTCATCGGCTGTGAAATTGAAGGACTTGAGGAGGTAGTCAAGCTTGCCGACCTCTCCAAAGCGCTCGCCAACGTTGACGAAATCCATCTTGGTAGGACATGTCCTTGCAAGGTGGGCGGCTATTGCCTCTCCTACACCGCCAGCATAGCGGGCGTTCTCGCAAACAAGGATGCGACCGGTCTCACGGGCGGCCTTCTCAATGATATCGGTATCAAGCGGTTTGATAGTGTGAAGGTCGATGAGTCGGGCCTTGATGCCCTTTGCGGTCAGGATGTCACAGGCCTTCTCGGCTTGGTCCATCATTGTCTCGCCGGTTGCGACTATGGTAAGGTCTGAGCCTTCACGCACGACGATGCCCTTTCCAAGCTCGATCTTCGTGCCAACAGGATAGCGGTGCGTTGCGCCCTTTCTGCGGATTCTGGTGTACGAGCTGTGGCCGCTTTCGTATGCCTGGCGCACGAGTTCGTAGCAGCTCTGAGTGTCGGACGGGTCAAGGATGATGAGGTCTGGGATGAGTCTCATGAGCCCTACGTCCTCGAAAGGCATGTGCGTGCCACCGTTGAGCTGAGCCGTGACGCCTGGGTCGGTGCCAATGAGATGAACGCGCCTTTTTGCGTAGTTGACGGAGAGGAAGAACTGGTCGTAGGCCCTTCTTGAAGAGAATACGCCAAAGGAGTGTGCGAATGGAACGAATCCCATGGAGGAAAGGCCGGCTGCCACTCCCACCATGTTGGCCTCTGCAATGCCGCAGTTGAAGGCACGGTCAGGGAACTGCTTGAAGAAGTTTCCGCTTCCAATGCAGCTTACGAGGTCTGCATCAAGAAGAACGACTTCTGGGTGCTCGGTTGCAAGATCCGTTATGGCTGCGACCATTGCATCCCTCATGTTGGAAATCGTGGATGTATCTCTCATTTTGCACCTCCAGTTAGAGCTTCGATTGCCCTCTCTTCGTCTTCATGGCTTACGACCATGCTGTGATTGGCCTTGATTCCTTCACCAGGGAGATACCCCTTGCTCTTTATGGTGTCAAGAATGATCATGCTTGGTCTGTCCTTGGCCTGCTTTGCACACTCTATGGCATGGGCTATTTGGTTGAAATCGTGGCCGTTTATGCGCTGGACATGCCAGTTGAAACCAAGCCAACGGGTGTCTATGTTGTCCATGTTTATGATGTCCTGGGTATAGCCGTCGAGCTGCTGGCGGTTGAAGTCCGTGAAGGCTATGAGGTTCCCAAGCTTCTGAGTGGAAGCGAACTCCGCAGCCTCCCACACCTGACCTTCCTGGCTTTCGCCATCGCCAAGCATGAGGTATGTATAGGAGCTTTCACCCTTGAGCCTTTGTCCAAGGGCAATCCCAACGGCTGCGCTTGCACCCTGTCCAAGAGAACCCGTGGTGAAGTCTATTCCAGGGGTCTTGAGCATATCGCAGTGGCTCGGAAGGTTCGTACCGCCCTGGTTGAGGGTCATGAGCCATTCCTTTGGGAAAAAGCCCTTCTCCGCAAGCGTTGCATACACTGCAGGACCTGCATGGCCCTTGGAGCATACGAACCTGTCGCGGCCTTCCATGTGGGGATTGGAAGGGTCAACGTTCATTTCATGGAAATAGAGATATGTAAGGATCTCGATTATGGACATGGAGCCTCCGATATGTCCGTTTCCAAGATGTGCTATCTCATGGATTGTGGACACACGCAGATCCGTGGCCTTGGCCTTCAATGCCTCCAAAGTCTGGGTATCAAGCATAAACGTTCCTCTCTTTTAATCGCGTTTGGCATAGAAATGCTGTCACTGCATTCAAAGCACGTGTCTGCTAATATATCACATTACATTGGAACATGCAAAAGTCATTCGCATATACCATCCTTGGTTTGGAATGTTGTATACGAAAGTCCATTCTGATAGAATAAGCCAGCTGTCCAGACGTCCATATCCAACACGTTCTTGAAGTACAGCAAGGAGATGCAAAGATGAGAATGAGCAGACTTTTTTCAAAGACCCTCAGAGAAGCCCCAAACGGAGCGGACTGCAAAGGGTACGAGTATCTGTTGAGGGCCGGCTATATAGACCAGCTGGCGACCGGAATATTCTCTCTCCTCCCTCTAGGATTCAGATCCATCCAGAAGATCTCCTCCATAGTCAGAGAAGAGATGAACGCATTGGGAGCCCAGGAGATCCTCATGCCAGTAGTCAACCCCGGAGATCTATGGAAGGAGACAGGAAGATTCTACAGCATAGACCGAGAAATGAGCCGCTTCAAGGACCGCAATGACCGCGACATGTGCCTTGCGATGACACATGAAGAATGCGCCACGGATCTAGGAAGGAACATCATTGACTCCTACAAGAGGCTTCCTCTCCTCGTATACCAGCTCCAGACAAAATGGAGGGACGACCCAAGGCCAAGAGCCGGTCTCATTAGGGTGAGGGAGTTCACCATGAAGGACAGCTACAGCTTTGACAAGGACCAGGAGGGGCTGGAGAAAGTCTACAAAGCACACTACGATGCATATTTCAAAATCTACAAGAGGTGCGGACTTCCCGTAATAGCTGTTGGAAGCGACAGCGGTATGATGGGAGGCAAGGTGGCCCATGAATACATGTACCTCTCACCAATTGGAGAGGACACGATCATCACCTGCCCCTCCTGCGGATACACTGCGAACCGTCAGGTCGCAAGGTTCCAGAAGGACTACTATCCAGAGGAACCAAAGGCAAAGGAGCTCGTTGAGACTCCAAACACCAAAACGATAGAAGACCTTACCAAACTCCTTGGCATCCCCGCCCGCAAGACCGCAAAGGCCCTTTTCATGGTTGGAACGTTCATAAACGACGAGACAGGCGAAGAACACACGAAGCTCGTGATTGGAATCGTGCGCGGTGACATGGACATTGAAGAGAACAAGCTCCAGAACGCAGCAAAGGCCAACTCTCTCAGACCTGCACACGAAGAGGAGATCCTCGAAGCAGGCATTATACCCGGCTTTGGTTCTCCAATTGGCGCAAGGGAAGGAACAATCGTAATTGTAGACGACTCAGCAGCCAAGTCCAACAACCTCGTAGCTGGAGCCAACAAAGAAGGATACCACTACCTTAACACCAACTTTGGAGTGGACTACAACGGAACGGTTGCAGACATAGCAAGTGCAGCTCAGGACTACAGATGCCCTGTCTGCGGAAAGCCACTGAACTCCTCAAAGGGCGTTGAAGTTGGCAACATCTTCCAACTTGGCACCCGCTACTCAGAGGCCATGAACTGCTACTACCAGGACGAAAACGGCGCACGCAAGCCTGTCATCATGGGTAGCTACGGCATTGGAATAGGCCGTCTTCTCGCCTGCCTTTGCGAGGAATACAACGACGAACGCGGCCTCATGCTTCCAATCGCAGTCGCACCATACCAGGTCCACTTCATAAGCCTCATCAAGGAGACCGATGTCGCTGAGCGCATCTATTCCCAGCTCGAAGCAGCCGGTATAGAGGTTCTCTTCGACGACAGGAAGGAAACGGCCGGCGTCAAGTTCGCAGATGCGGACCTCATTGGAGTTCCAATCAGGATCACTCTAGGAAACAGAAGCTACAAGGAAGGCAAGTGCGAAGTCAAACTCAGAAGCAACGAAGACGAAACCATGAGCTTTGACCTTGAAAACCTCGTTTCAGAGGTCAAGGATCTAATTGCCAAGATTTCTTAGGACTTTGAGAAATTTTCACTAGCGTTTTGCAACCTTTGTACTTTACACTTGACGTATAGTCAGCTGCACGGCTTCCTGTGTTGAAGCCATTCAGCCAAACAAAGGGAAGAAAGAAAAACGAGGTGAAAAATGAAAAATCCAAAGAAAGTTATCGCAATCCTTGCAATCTTGGCAGTCGTTTGTATATCTGCGTTCGCAGTAGATGCGAAGCAGACCCCGACCAATGCCAAAGACTCCGGTTGGAGCATAAATGCAGGAACGGCCTATGGAGTCTCCCACATTGGTGCGTCGTACAATCTTGGAAGATGGGAGTTTGGAGGAAACCTGTATTCAGGCTTTCCAAACATCCTCATTCTCAGCTATCTGAACACCACGGAAGAAGACAGACCGGACTTCCTTGATGCATTGAAGCTTTCGTTCTCTCTTGCGTATGCAGGCAACGTAAGTGCCTTGTATGATGTGACCAAGGGCGACAAGTTCGATGTAGACCTTGGTTTTGCCTTGTCGGGACTGTACACGGAACTTTTCAAGGAATTGGGGCTCAAAGGAGGGATAATATCGCTTGATCTTGCGGCAAGGTTCAAGTACAACCTGAACAGGCAAAGTGGAATCTACGTTGCAACAGAGCTTCCTCTTGCCGGTATCGTGCTTACGAACCAGAAGGATTCTGAAAGCGGCGAGACGACGAATGAGGTCGTCCCCTTTGCTGTCCTTACGCCGGAGTTCTTTTCCGCATCCTTGGTCCTTCTCCTCTACACAACCAGGATAGGTTACGTGTACAGCTTCTAAACTCAAGGACATCGGGCTAAAAAAGAAAGCTTCAAGGCCAACAACCTTGAAGCTTTTTTCATGTCTAGTGGCGTTTCAGGCCATCAAAGGCGCTATCAAAGACCAAGCTGCTTGAGGATGGTGATGATGTAGGCGCGCTTTTCCCTGCGAGCGTATTCCATTACGTTGTGACCCTGCCAGTCGCACATGTTCACATCCGCTCCGTTTGCGAGGAGCTGGGAGAAAATCCTTGTGTTCTCGTTGGACTGCACAGCCATGATGAGAGGGGTCTCGCCAAGATAGTTGCGGGCGTTGACATCGGCGCCGGCGTCTATGAGGGCCTCGACAACCTTTGGATTAGAGCACTTGTTGGCTGCAAGGTGAAGAGCGTTGGATTTGTACTTTGGCTCCACTGCGTGTATGTCTGCGCCTGCGTGGATGAGGGCCTTGAGTACGACGACATGCGTGTTGTACTGTGCGGCGAGCATTATTGGACTCATACCCCAATCGTTGGTGCAATTGACATCGGCACCAAGCTTGACAAGGTCATGGATCTCCTTGGCCTTGGTTGCGGACACTGCTGCAGAAAGAAGCTTCTTGTTCAGTGTTTTTTGTTTATTTGTCATTTCCTTACCTTCTTATTCTTTCCAATAATGAAAGATACTAAAGCGGATTATTTCAGAAAAACCAATTAATGTAAACCTTTGGACCCTTCTTGGATGCTTACATTTCAAATGTTTTGGATGTTTTTCACTTTCCTACTCAAAGGGTTTGCACTATAATCAACCAAAGGCTTTTTCAGAAAGGTTTTCACAGGAGGAATGCGGTGATTCCACACGACATTATTGAAAGGGTTCCAAAAGTCGAGCTTCATGACCATCTTGATGGAGGCCTCAGACCTTCCACCGTCATAGACCTTGCACGTCAATATGACGTTTCAATCCCAAGCATGGACGAGAAGGAGCTCAAGCTCTGGTTCGAACAGGGCTGCAAGCTCAAGAGCCTTTCGTTGTATCTGGAGACATTCTCCGTCACCAACGCCGTGATGCAGACACCCCAATCGCTCACACGGGTCGCCTACGAGGCGGTGCAGGACTGGCACAAGGAGAACGTGGTCTACGGGGAGATCCGTTTTGCACCAATCCTCCATACGATGAACGGACTCACTATGGATCAGGTCGTCCAAGCAGTGCTGGAAGGCATGGAGCAAGGCAAAAGGGAGACGGGTGTCCACTATGGAGTTATCCTGTGTGCAATGAGGAACCAAAGCCCAAACGTAAGCCTTGAAGTAGCAAAGCTTGCAACTGCATACAGAGACAGAGGGGTCGTGGGATTCGACCTTGCAGGGGATGAAAGCGGCTTTCCTCCCAAAAAGCACATAGAAGCGTTCCAGTACATCAGAAACAAGAACTTCAACATAACAATCCACGCTGGAGAGGCCTTTGGACTTGAATCCATCTGGCAGGCAATCCAAGTATGCGGCGCCCATAGAATTGGACACGGAACACATCTTGTGGACGACATGAGTCTTGACGGGCTTCGTATAGAGTCAATGGGGGATCTTGCCCACTTCATCCAAGACAAGAGAATCCCTTTGGAGATGTGCCTTTCCAGCAACATTGGAACAGGAGCCGCCAAGAGCTTTGGAACCCACCCCTTCATAGTGTTCTTCCGCAACCATTTCAGGGTATTCCTGTGTACTGACAACCGCCTTATGAGCAACACAAGCATGACCAAGGAAATGGAGATCGCCTGCGACAACTTTGGTCTAACCCTCAAGGATCTTGAGAAGATAAGCGTGAACGCAATGAAGAGCGCATTCGTCCACCACGACGAGAAGCTTGTGATAATCTACGAGGTTATCAAGAAGCAGTTTGCAGATTTGAAAAAGGACTTTGGGTACTCGGACTGGAACTGATCCATTGGACTCCCCTCCTGGGTCTACAGATTCTCCTTCCAAACCTGAATTGGATTGAGCCTGAACCTCACTAGGCAGTACAACCAAGCAACTGCAATGCTTGAAAGATGGATCAGATGCGCCACTCCCCCATTGAGCCCCACGATCTGGTCGAAAAGCTCAATTGCAATGAACACCATCACCGCAATTGGCATCTTCATTGGAATGAAGAAGAAAAGCAGCACTCTTGCCTGAGGAAACAGCACAGCAGCAAGGAAAAGCAACGCATATATGGAGCCCGATGCCCCTATGATCACCGATGCAAGCGCACCCTGCAGCAAATAGAACACGTAGCTTACAACGCCTCCCAGAACGCCGCACACGAAGTAGAACAGCAAGAACTCCCTTGTCCCCACAGCCCTCTCTAAGAGCTGTCCAAACATTATGAGCCCAAGCATGTTGAACAAAAGATGCGAAAAGCTGCTGTGCACGAACATATAGGTGAAGAACTGCCACACCCACCCCATATTCACGCATCCGGGTATCAACCCAAGCCAATATATGAGAGGCAATCCCTTTATGCGAATGTTCGCATAGTTCACGAGCATATAGACAAGCACATTCACCATGACCAAGTACATGGCAGCGTTGGAATATGTATACTTGAATTTCTTGTTGAGAAGTCCATCTTTGAGCATACAGTAAAAATAGGGATTGGACATGCTTAAGTCAACCTTATTACATTCTTCTTCATTTTAACTTTTTATGTAACAAATATAACATTTTGTGGAAGAAAATACATTTTGCTCTTTATTTTATGTATTATTATGTGAATAATAGTCACAGAAATTGCATTCTCCAAGTCTGAATACATTACCCAAAAGTGCAAAGCACAAATCCAGACACTTGCAGTTTCACAGAGCTGGGTTGGCTTTCTCTCCCATTCAACCAGCCAACCCAGCCTTCTTTCTTGACAATTGGTTCATCTGCTACGTCAGTTCGCTCGGGCCGTACAAAAAGTACTATCCTTCGCTTGTATCCTTGAATATGGCTTGAATACCGGCGAAAGCTTTGCAAGTTGAGGGAACGGTTGCGAGCATTTTTCTTCATTTTGACGAATTTTGAGCGTTTAGGAAGAAATTTTTCTTCTTCTTTTACGTTTTCAAGGGTTTATGAAGAAAACGCTGGTCTTTCAATTTGAGCTATAACAGAGTATAACTTATGACATGGCGAAAAGCAGAAGAGACACAGCCGATTCCTATACCCAAAGAGCCCACAAGGAGGGCTACCCTGCCCGCAGCGTCTACAAACTGGAGGAAATCCAAAAGGCCAACAACATCATCAAGCCAGGCGACACCGTCCTTGATGTTGGAGCCGCCCCTGGCAGTTGGACGCTCTATACCCACAGGATGCTGTTGAAAGGAAGAGGAACCATCATAAGCGTGGACCTCAACCCTTTGAACCTCAACCCGGTTCCTCCAACAGTGACGGCCTATGTAGGAAATGCGTTCTCAAAGGAAATAAGGGAGAAGCTCACAAGCCATGGCCCTTTCGATGCAATCATAAGCGATGCCGCCCCAATGACGACAGGAAACAGAACGGTTGACACTACAAGAAGCGAGTGGCTTGCAGAGCAGGTCGTAATCCTGGCCCAAGAGCAGCTCAAACAGCATGGAAACCTCGTCATCAAGATATTCCAAGGCGGAGGCCAACAGCAGATACTCCAGACCATGCGCAGCATGTTCGCAAAGGCCAAGACTCTCAAACCAAAGGCTTGCCGAGTGGACAGCTTTGAAATCTACCTCATAGGTCTAGACAAGAAATAGTGGTGAAAGTTCCTCGCCAAAAACCTCTATTTACAACGAAAAGGTGACATCTCTGTCACCTTTTCGTGCAAAACGTCGTTTTTTGTGCATCAAAGTACGGCCATGCTCTACCTGACACAGCCATGCCTTCAAAGAGCAAGGAGCGTATGCAGCTTGAGAGAGAACTCCGCAGGTTCCTTAGGCATTACACCTTCTGAAAGAAGCGCCTGATCAAGCAAAACGCTTGTCGCATCAGAAACAAAGGCATCGTCCGAGGAATCCATGATCTTCTTGACGAAAGGATCATCAGGGTTGACCTCAAGGATAGGGGCGCTGCCTTCGTAGTCCGACTGACCCATTGCTTTGAGAAGCTGCTGCATCTGAACGGATGGGTCGTTCTCGTCTGTCACTACAACGGCAGAGACTCCTGAAAGCCTCGTGGAAACGACAACATCCTTGACCTTGGAGCCAAGGGCCTTCTTGAACTTCTCGGCGACCTTTGAGCCCTCTTCCTGGACTTTCTTCTTCTCGTCGTCAGACATGAAGTCATCCATTGCACCGCTCTTGTTCACGGCTTTGAGAGGGATGTCCTCGAACTTGCCAATGGACGAAATGACGATATCGTCAATGTCATCGGTCATAAGAAGGACCTCTATGCCCTTCTCCTTGTACGATGCAAGAAGTGGCGAATTGCGAAGTGTCTTCTCGTCTGAGCCCGTGATGTAGTAGATGCTCTTCTGATCGGCGACCATGCGTTCCTTGTAGGCCTTGAGGGATGTGTAGCCTTCCACAGCTGTGCTCTTGAAGCGCACAAGTCCTAGAAGCTCGTCCCTGTTTGCGTAGTCTTGGTAGAGGCCTTCCTTGAGAGGGCGGTTGTACTGTTCTATGAACTTTGTATAAAGCTCAGGGTTCTGCTCCGATATCTTCTGGAACTCTCCAAGAAGCTTCTTCACGGAAGCGTTCCTTATGGTCATCATGACCTTATTCTGCTGAAGGATCTCACGTGATACGTTGAGAGGCAGGTCTTCGCTGTCTATTATGCCACGCACGAACCTTAGATAGGTTGGCAAAAGCTCCTTGTCATCGTCCGTTATGTAGACACGTTTGACATAGAGTTTCACACCTGGCTTGTAGTCCGCATGGTACATGTCGAACGGAGCCTTTGCAGGGATGAAGAACAACGTGGTGTACTCCGTGGCACCCTCGGCCTTCGTATGGATGTAGAAGAGAGGGTTCTCGCTGTCGTAGCAGGTGTTCTTGTAGAACTCGTTGTAGTCCTCTTCCTTGAGGGAGCTCTTGCTACGAGCCCAAAGTGCAGCGGCGCTGTTTATCTTCTCTACCTTATGCTCCGTACCTGTGACGTTGTATTTGTCATCGTATGTATTCTGGTCGTATGCAAGATAGATTGGATATGCAATGTGGTCGCTGTACTGCTTGACGAGGTTCTCGATCTGCCATCTGTTGGCATATTCCTTGCCTTCATCGTTGAGATAGAGCACGATTGTGGTTCCACAGCCCTCACGCTGGGCTTCCTCTATGGTGTACTTCTCCTTGCCGTCGCTGGACCACTTGAAGGCTTCGTCGCTGCCGTATGCCTTGGATGTGACCTCGACCTTGTCAGCCACCATGAAGGCGGAATAGAAGCCTACGCCAAACTGACCAATGAGGTTGCTGTCCTTGCGCTGCTCGTCCGTAAGGTTGGAGATGAACTTCTTCGTTCCGGAGCGAGCTATCGTACCCAAGTTCTCATTTAGCTCTTCATGGGTCATACCAATGCCGTTGTCGGCGATTGTCAGAGTTCTCTTGTCCCCTTCTGTGAACGATATGTCTATCCTAAGCTCGCCCTCAGGAGTCTTCCCATCGACAAGTGTCTTGTACTTGAGTTTGTCCAAGGCATCCGATGCATTTGAGATGAGCTCTCTAAGGAATATCTCCTTATGTGAATATAGTGAATGGATTATCAGATTCAAAAGCTCCGATACTTCCGTTTTGAACTGTTTGCGTTCCATTTTTCTTCCTCCAAATCAAAGAGGAACTTGCGTTCCTCCATCGTCAAAGTTAATAAAAACACCCTGCCACGGCAAGTGAACGGGAGAAAGAAGAAAGCTATTTACAGCAGGCCTTTTACATCTTCCAGGAGGGATGTCATGTACACCCAGGTGTCCAAGGCGCTTTCAGCGGCGGCTACCATGTTGGCTTTGTCTCCAAGGTTGGAACGTTCCAGGACAAGACCGCTGCACATGCCACGAAGCGAATCGAGCTTGGAGTCAGGTATTGTGGAGCCCTCACCTCCTATGACGACCTTTGACGAACCAACGACCTGTGAGGAAAGGACCAAACCGCGCGCCAATGAGGCCAACACTTCGTCATCCACTTTGTCCCAAAGATCCTTGAGATGTGCATCCATGCTGTTGGAGAGTGCCCATGCACTTGCAACGGCTTCAAGGCAGCCAATCTCCCCACACCAGCAAAGGCCTGTGGATGAGACCTTGAGATGCCCAAAACGGTTGCAGTTTCCAAAGACCTTGCCGTCCTCGACGAACGCAAGGTTGAAGCCTTCGCTCCAATCAAGGTACATGATGGGGCCAACACAGTCCAAAAGGCCGCTGCCGTATGAGGCAAAACGCTCAGCAGCAACTAATGCAGTGGTTGAGTTGCACACAACAGCCTTCAGTTTCAACACCTGCGAGAAGGCATCGCCAAGAGGGATGTTCCTCCAAGGAAGGTACGGACATTCGAGGACAACGCCACCATCAGAGGAGATACGACCGCCTACTGTGACACCAACACCCAAGATTCTTTGGGGTTCTACGAGTTTCATGACTCTGATGCAGCTTTTTATAATACCAACGCAGAACTCCTCAACCTTGACATCAACAACCGTTGGAATACGCTCGAACTTGACAACGTTGGCCGTCATGTCGCACAGGGCTATGGAGGTGTTGCGTCTTCCAATGTCTACGGAAAGCACATAGCGCGCACTTGGCACGAGCTTCAAGGCCGTGGGCTTCCTGCCGTTGACGGCCTCCATCTTGCCAAGTTCCTCCACAAAGCCGTCGGCCAAAAGGGAGTCCACGATCTCGCCTACTGAGACTTTGTTCAGTTCAAGCAGGCGCGCAAGCTCCGCTTTGGAAAGGTTTTCACCCAACCTCAAGGAACTCAACACACGAGCGGTGTTTATGGACCTTGCAGACTTTGGTTGGGAAAGCTTCATTGAAGGATTCATAGGATCTCCTTGAGTTTGGAATTGAGTTTTGCATATATGTGGTCTACCACCCATCTTTCTGTTGGGGAAGGTTTTGTCAGGGCTTCGTCAAGTCCAAACCATGCAACAGCCTTGTTTTCGTCGGCCTTCACTTTGAGGGGCGCAGAGTCATCGGCCTCAAGGAGGTATGAGACATTGAGGTGCATATGGCTTGGGACGTAGAGCCCGTTCTTGTAGTGACCGTCCACAGGCAGCTGTTCGATTGAAAAGATGGAAGGGCTCACAGGAAGGGCCTCAACACCGGTCTCTTCACGGGCTTCGCGCATGGCCACGGCAAGAAGGTCCTCGTCACCATCGGCATGGCCGCCGGTCCATGACCACGAATCGTATATCCTATGGAACACCATGAGGACCTTGGTGCGCGAGCGGTTCATAATCCAGGCCGATGCCGTCATGTGGGCCTTTAGATTGGATCTCAGAAAAATGTCTGGAGAGGTGCGAAGATAGTCGAGGATGACATACTTGTCCAAACGTTCCTGATCGTTGTACGGCACATAGCCTTCCAACAGGTCGGCAACCTTACAGGATCCACAGGACATTCGCCATCCTCGCCTTTTACAGGGTCTCAGCCCTGCGAGACTATCTTGGAGTACTTCTCGAACTCGGCATCGTCGCAAAGGACGAAGTGGCCGGGTTCCACCTCTCTGAAGGAAGGTGTGCTGTTCCTATAGTCATGGTCTGCAACAGGATTGTAGACGATTCTCTTTCTGTTCTTCTCGTAGTTTGGATCAGGCTGAGGTATTGCACTCAGCAACGACCTTGTGTACGGATGAAGAGGATGGCGGAACAGTTCGTCTGACGGAGCGAGCTCCACCATCTTTCCGTAGTACATGACGCCAATCCTGTCCGAGAAGTATTTGACGACGCTGAGGTCATGGGCTATGAACAGTATTGTAAGACCCATGCTTTCTCTTAGGTCGTTGAGAAGGTTCATTACCTGTGCCCTAATGGACACATCCAAGGCGCTTATTGGTTCGTCTGCGATTATGAGGGATGGCTCCATGATTATTGCACGGGCTATTCCTATTCTCTGACGTTGGCCGCCGGAGAACTCATGCGGGTATCTTGAAGCATGCTCCCTTACAAGACCAACAGTCTCAAGCATCTCGTAGACCTTGTTGTCTATGTACTCCTTGTCCTTTATACCCTTTATGATGAGGCCTTCTGCAATTATGTCACGGACGGTCATACGAGGGTCCAGAGAAGCGATAGGATCCTGGAAAATCATCTGGATCTGGTTCAACAGGCTACGATCCACATTCTTGTGGTCGGCTTTGGCGCTCTTGATTGCAGCCCTGTTGTCCTCAATGACCTTGTTGAGCTCCTCGAGCCTTGCAGGGTCCTTGCAGGAGGACTTCTCCTTCCTTGCAGCTGAGATGGCGTCTTTGTATGACTGGGTGCCTGCACATATCCTCTGGCCTTTGAAGTAGACGCTGCCGCTTGTGCAGTCGTACAGCCTAATGATGGACCTTCCAGTTGTGGTCTTTCCACATCCGGACTCGCCAACGAGACCAAAGACCTCTCCCTTGTGGATATCGAAGCTTACATTGTCCACGGCCTTGTTGACGGTGGTCCTGTCAAGCTTGAAGTACTGGCAAAGGTTCTCCACCCTAAGTAGGACTTCCTTGTTTGAAACTTCGCTCATTTGGCACCTCCGTTCATCCTTGCAATACGGTCGCGCACGATCTCAGGCATCTCAACATGCGGTGCATTTGGATGCAGAAGCCATGTGGCTGCATAGTGGGTATCTGTTATCTTGAACATTGGAGGCTGCTCCTCGAAGTCTATCTCCATTGCATACTTGTTCCTTGCCGCAAAGGCATCGCCCTTTGGAGGATAGATCATGTTAGGTGGCGTTCCAGGTATGGATTCAAGCTTGTTGCCCTTGCTGTCCAGATCAGGAATGGAGGCCAAGAGGGCCCATGTGTATGGGTGGGCCGGATGGTAGAATATCTCGTCGGCCGTTCCGTACTCCACAATCTTTCCAGCATACATGACGGCGATTCTGTCAGCCATGTTGGCGACGACTCCAAGGTCATGGGTTATGAAGATGACAGAGAGATTCCTCTCCTCCTTGAGCTTGTTGATGAGCTCAAGGATCTGGGCCTGTATGGTTACGTCCAAAGCAGTCGTAGGTTCATCGCATATAAGGATGTCAGGATTTGCAGTGAGGGAGATTGCAATGACGATCCTTTGCCTCATACCACCTGAGAATTCGAACGGATACTGTCTGTATCTCTTTCTCGCTTCTGTGATTCCAACCTGCTCCATGACCCTTATGGCACGGTCCTTTGCCATTGACTTGGTAACGACCCTTATCTCAGCCATTGCGGTGTCGCGCAGCCACAGCATGAAGGAGCGGCTTCTCTTGTCAAAGTCGAACAGGGAGACATCTGAAACCCTCTTCTCGAACTGCTGCTGCATGTTGGAGAGAATCTTCACAAGGTTCTCCTGAACAAGCTTGAGGTCTGCAAGCGACAGCGGAGCAACCTTTGCTTCAGGAGCTTTGCCTTTGGCTTCAAGCTTCTCGTAACGGGCAGTCTGCTTGAGGAACCTCCTCTCCTCCGCCTGGTTGCGTGCTATGTCGTCATAGTACGTCTTGACGGCACTTTCTATGCTGATGCGGAACGTATAGGCATAGCTGTCCTTAACTGTTTCAAGCGGATCTATGGCCTTTTCGACAGCATCCGAAACGCCTTTGACGATCCTATCGACATCGGCCTTGTCCGGCATGTCGGACGAGAGCCTTCTCTTTGCCTCGGCAAGGACCTCCAACGCCTTCTTCATATCCTTCACAGACTTGTCTGACGTGTACTCCAAGGCCTTCTTGATATCGGCTATGAAACCGATTATGAAAGGACTTCCAAGGCTGGCTGCGGTCTTCTTGTTCAAGGCTGTTGCATCCTCGTCTCCAAGTACGTTGCCATCCAGCACCGTCCAGCATCCAAGGGCGAAGAAGTCAGGGACCTCCTCCTCTATGGCGGCCTTCAACAAGGAACAGCCATTCTCAAGAAGAGGGACCATCTCATCATAGTTGTGGGTCTTGGCGGCGCTGCGTGCGGCCTTCATTATGGAGGAATACAGTTCTTTCACAGTATCCGCATCGTTGACGACGAATCTGTCAACTGAGGCTTTGAAGTAGTCCACGACCTCCTTTGCCTCTGAAACAGGATTTGCGACGGCCTCCTTCCTTATGGCAAGGAGCAAGTCTTCTGCTGCCTTGAGACCTGCAACAGCATTCGAGTGTGCCTGAGAATAAGGGGCTTCGTACTTGGATTGCTCTCCAATTATCTTCTTGAACGTAGAGAAGCGGTCCTTGTCCTCATCGCATCCACTTGCCTTCATTGCATCGTCGAGAGCTGCAAGGGTCGCAGAGAGCTTCTTGTGGCTCTCCTTCCTATTGGCCTTGTTCTTCAGGAGCATGGCCTCTGTTATCTGGTTTCCAATCCTCATGATTGGATTGAGGGACGAAAGCGGATCCTGAAAGACCATGGAGATTTTGTCTCCACGGATTTTGTGGTAGTCGTCTTCGCTTATCTTCAAAAGGTCCCTTCCATCGTAGAGGATCTCGCCACTTTCAACTATGGTGTTTGCGGCGGAGATTCCAAGGATGGTCTTGCTGGTTGCGGACTTTCCGCTTCCGGACTCTCCTACGATTGCAAGGGTCTCCCCTTTGTAGAGGTCGAAAGAGATGTCCCTGACAGCCTGAAGCTTTCCGTTTATGGTTCTGAACGATATAGTGAGGTTCTTGACCTGAAGTTTCTTTTCTCTTTCGTTGCTCATCACTCGTCTGCTCCTCTCAGTGCTGGGTTGAAAGCATCCCTAAGGCCGTTTCCAAACAGATTGAACGAAATCTCAAGCAGAGATATGAACAATGCAGGTGTGAAGATTATGTGCGGATACGTTGCAAGATAGTCCTTTCCACTGGCCAGCATGGTTCCAACGCTTGTCATGGTGGAACTTTCAAGGTTGATTATTCCAAGGTATGTAAGGCTGGACTCGCTGAATATGACTCCAGGGATGACAAGTACCGATCCCGTTATGAGGGTTCCAAGTGAGTTTGGGAAGATGTGCTTGAACATAAGTCTTCCATTGCTTGCCCCCAAGGTCCTTGCCGCAAGGACATACTCCTGTCCTTTGAACCTATAGAACTGCATTCTGACACGTGAGGCCATTCCAATCCATCCAGTGAGAACGAAGGCGAACAGGAGGCTCCATACAGGCCCTACCTTCTTTGCCAAATGAAGTTGGAACAGCGTTGCCACGACGATGAATGGGATGTCTACGAGGATGTCGCTTATCCTCTCCATTATGAGGTCCAACGCTCCACCAAAGTAGCCTTCAACGGCACCGTACATGGAGCCTATGAAAAGGTTGATGATGGATATGGCTATCGCAAATATGAAGGAGAACCTCGCCCCAGCGGCAAGACGTGTGAATATGTCCTGTCCCAAAGCGTTGGTTCCAAAGACGAAACAAGGCTCAAATCCATACCTATACTGGAAATATGTATTTTTGAAGATGCGGCATTTATAGGAAACGGAGGTTGAATCCCCTGTGACCGTTGCATAGCGGTAGCGATCCTTGGCCTCTGCATTCTCAAGACCGGGGTCTCCTGCATTCCTCAGGGAGCTGTAGTTGCCGTCGTTTCCGCTTGTCTTGTAGACGTTCACGAAGTTGCCGTTTCTATCAAGCGTTGCGACACCCTTCTGGTTGGCTTCGTACCATATGTTCGCATCCGATACGTTCTTGGTTTTTATTGCAGGGTAGATTACCTGTATTCCCGTCTCGTTCTGCCAAGCCTGAAGCTCGTCATACTGCTCCTGGGAAAGGGTCATGTACAGGAAACCGTTGGAGGTATAGCTGTCTATCTTTGCGTCATAGAGAACCCTTCCGTCCTCCATCGTCTCCGTACCATAGACCTTGCGGACCACATCGAACCCGGTCTCCTCCTCTATGGCCTTGTAGTAGTTGAGGTTGTTCTCCGTGAGCTGTACCTTGTGGCAGCCGTCCCAACCAAGCCATTGGAGGTGCTTGGCCTTTGGAAGGAGCTTGGTATACGTCAGATACGTCGTATCCGTAAGGCTCTTTGAGTATGTGGTCTCACAGAAGATTGGAACCACGATTGCATATATGACAAGAAAGAGGATGATTATTGAGGCTACGATGGAACTCTTGTTCTTCCTGAATCGATTCCATGCATCCTCAAGGTACCCAATCTGCTTGGTTTTGAACTTTTCATCGCTGGAGGAGCGGTTGTTTGTGAAACGGAACTTCTCGGCAGGGATGTTCTTGTAGTTGTCAGTATTTGCCATTTGCCTTGCTCCCTATCCTGATTCTTGGGTCGATGAATCCATAGCTCAAATCGAGCAGGATTCCTGATGCCAAGCCTATGATGGTGTAGAATGCGGACAACAACATGAAGAAGTTGTAGTCCCTTGCCGTGATTGAGTTTACATACAACGGTCCAACGCCTGGAACGACGAAAATGTTCTCTATGATAAGGGAACCCCCTATTATTCCAATGAACTCGGCTATGATCATTGGAAGTATGACGACCATGGCGTTCCTAAGGGCATGCCTTCTTGTCGTCTGCGCCTTTGTAAGACCCTTGGTCCTTGCAAGAAGAAGGTATTCGCTTGTGAGGACCTCGGTTAGTTCCGCACGGGTGAAACGGGCGAAGCCTGCAATGGAACCAAAGGCAAGCGAAATTACCGCAGGAAGCATGGAATGGAACATTGAAGCGGAGAAGTAGTTCGTTCCGCTGTTCATCACAAGAGGGAACAGCTTTAACTTGAAGCAAAGGAAATACTGCACAAGGAATGCGTACACGTAGCTTGGCACTGATACGAATATCATGACACCAGTGGAAATCACATGATCCTGCCACTTGTTCTTCTTGAGAGCGGCGTAGATGCCAAGAAGAAGTCCAAGCGGAACGGCGAACACCATGGCGTACACGTTCAGGAGGATCGTCGCAGGAAGCTTGCTAAGGAACACCTGCATACAGTCCTGACCTATGTACAAAGACTCACTGACACCCCACTCTCCCGTGAAGAGCGTCCTTGTTATGAAGTTCCAATACTGCTGAATCAAGGGTATTGCGTTTCCGTTTGCATCCACAAGGCCCTGTCTCACCCTCCTTTGGAGAACAAGAGACATGTCCTTTCCAAACTGCTGGGCTGGTATATTTGGCAGTAGCCGTATTAGGATGAAGCACCCTGAAATGATTACGAAGAACGTCAGAAGCATGAGAAGAACACGCTTTATGACATATTTGACCATATTCAACCTCTCTCTATGGCAATGCGTAGGGACGCATACAGACCGATGTCTCTGTGCTTTGCATCGTCATGCATCTCCATGTATTGCCATATATTCAGAGCAAAAAAGCCTCACCGACACCTTTTTGGGTGCCGATGAAGCTGCTCTTTAATAGAAACTATTCCCTAGTTGTACTTGAGGACGTAGTTCTGAGATGCGCAGTATGCATCCCATTCTGCGTCTGTGTAGTTGTAGGTGTAGTACTTGATTCCACCACGACCCATACCAAAGATGTAGTCTTCTGTGTAGTACTTGATCTGCATTCCCTTGAGAGAGGCGGATGCATCGCCCATCATTGGGATTTCCTCATATGTCATGAGGACTGCCATCTCAAGTGCCGCCAGGATGTCAAGCCTTGTCTCAGGATCGTTGTCAGCATCTCCGCAGGAATACTCGACGAGATCGCCGTTGGCGGTCTTGACCGTGCGGACCTCGCCCATCATTATCTCGTTCCAGTCTCTGACAGATGCCGTGTAGTCAACACCATGGACGTTGATCGTAAGGCTTTCCTTGGTTGTGTCCCAGCATGGGTTGTACTGGTAGCTAGAGGATGTGTAGGCCTCCATGAGGTTGTATGGATCAAGAGTGGAACCTGTCCAGCCAACCCCGAAGAGAAGATCCACCTGACAGTTCTTGAGAGCGTCTGCAAAACCGTTTCCAAGGGTGTCGTCCTTCGTGAACCTGAGCTTGCCTTCGAACTTGGTTCCCTTGACTGCCTCTGTGTAGCAGTTCACAAGATACTCGTAGCCGTTGATGTAGAACTTGGTTGTTCCGTTTGGAAGTCCAATTTTGATCTCAACGACATCGGTCTCTTTCATGAGTCCCTGTGCGATTGCCTTTTCGTAGGCCTGATCGTAGAGCTGTTTTGCCTTTGTGAGGTTGTAGCCTGTGATGGATTCGATGGCCTCGTCTACGTCTTCGTAGAGCTTGCCTTCTCCAATGTCATCCTTAAGGCCCCAGAAGTTCACGAGGACGTTCTTGGCCTGAGCCGTTGAGCAGTATGGCGTTCCGTTCTCAGGGTCGGAGATGATGAGTTCCGAGTAGAGTCCGAATCCCGGCTCGTTCGTTGGACTTGTGGCCAAGCAGAAATCCGCTCTGTTCAGGGCGAAGCTCATTGCCTGTCTGAACTCGAGAAGGGTGAGGACTGTCTTGTTGACTCCGGCACCTGCTGCAGCCTGCATGGTTGCGAGCTTCTCAGGATCCGGGTTGAGAGCCATGAAGAATACGCTGTCACCAGGTGTATAGTAGCAGTAGTCTGACAATGAGTACGTCTTCATGTCATCGATTGTAAGTCCATAGCCGTCAAGTTTTCCCTGAAGGAAGAGCTCGAGTCTTGTGGATGCCTCTGGGACATAGTCAGTTACGATGGACGTTGTCTGATAGAGGTCAGGTCTGTCGTTGAACAGATAGTAGTTCTCGTTTCTCTCGAGGATGAACTGCTTGTCAGCCTGGAAGGATTTAAGCTTGTAAGGTCCGTATGAAGGTGTCGTCTCTACGGATGTGCAGTACGTGTTGGTGTAGACACCATCGACGATGCTCTCGCACTTGTCGTAGAGGTCTATCTTGACGAGGTTTGTGTTCGTGAGGGAGTAAAGGAGATAGAATCCCTTGAGAGGTTTTGTGAGGCAAATAAGGATCTCATAGTCGCTGAGAGCCTGATAGCCAACCTCAGACCAGTCAAGCTCTGGGTACGTCGCATAGTAGACGAAGTAGTTTGGAACATCGTCAGCCGTCTCGCCCCAGTCTGGTTTGCTAGTCGTCACGGTGACGAAGAGTTCGTAGTTCTCGTCCGTGAGAGGTATGAGTCCCTTGTCGTCAGCCTTTGACATGAGGGCGTCCCAGTTGGTTGTGTCGAAGTAAGAATCGCCATAAGCACCAACGTAATCGGCCAGAGTGTTGTTGTTCGTCCAAGCAAGGGAATAGTCAAGTCCAATGTAGACAGGTTCTTCCTTTGCGGAGTAGTACTGTCCGTCAGAACCCTTGTGGAGGTCTTCCATCTTGTAGCCGGCACCTGCTCCATTGTCAATGTCCACGGTCTTGCCCTGATAGAGGTACTCCTTTGCGTTGTACACGACCATACTGCCGCTATAGAGATTGTCAGCGCGATAGTTCTGTGCAACAGGGTTGATAAGCCTCTTCTGCGACTCGACGAAGTCGTATGCGTTGATTGGCGTGCCATCGTCCCACTTGAGGTCCTTTCTGATTGTGATGACATATGCCTGATTGACGGAATCCTCTGTGATTCCATACTTGCCTACGTACTCTGAAGTGACATCCTTTGGCTCTCCTACAGCAAGGGCTGGAACGACCTTGTATCCCGTCTCGTCCTCGTTGTAGTCGAATGAATAGAAGCCTTCCTGGATGTAATCACCAATCTCCGTCTCGGTGTTGGTCTCATAGGTATGAGTATTCCAGTTGGTTGGGAAGACAGACATAGCCTGGTTGAATGTATATGTCGCAGGCGCTGCAGGAGCAGTTTTCTCTGTCTTTGCAGGGGTCTGTGTTGTGGTCTGCTTTGTAGCTTCGGATCCGCCCTGAGCGAATGCGGAGAAAGCAACAGCGAGAACCAGCAACAGAACTGTCAGTTTTTTCATCTTCATTTCCTCCATGAAAATTTTTTCCATTGCTATATGACCAAAATGGCTCGCCGAGCCGTTCTGATTAATCATTTGGATGGCGTATATTCTAACAGCGTGGTGGCTTTCTTTCAACCACTTCCTCTCCAATGAGATTTTTAACAGTTGTTGTTATTAATTGAAACAAAAAGTTACAATGAAGTTCCAGCCAAGGCTTAGATGTTGTTGTATACCAGCAGCAAGACCACGGAAACAACTAAGTAGACGCCCCCTGAAATGAGAAATTCCTTCACAGTTCCCTTGTTCCTGTGCTTGCGCTCCCTGTAGGCACTGTATGATTCGCGGTCATTGTTTTCGTAATCCTTCTTTCTAAGGTTCAACATAGTCCTTGCAGAATAGGTAAGACCATCTGTGATTCCGTTGTTGAACGTCCATAAGAGGGATCCTGCCACAAGAAGGATCGCACCCGCTGCAAAGAAGGCATCGCATACTATGCGCACAGTGTCCTTTGCATTTTGGGAATCGAACACCCCTTTTGCCAACAGCAACGCCAGTGCAATGACAGCTCCTACTGCAAAGCACACCAGAAGTTTTTTGGGGGTTATGGCCTTGCTTGCGCTTTTGCAGTTTTCATTGGTTTTGGCCGTTTCACTGAAGTTGTCTTCTACGTTCCTTCTTTCTTTGTATTCCACAATGGCTCCTTTTGCTGGTTTTTCGTGATTCAGAGACATCGGTCTAATGGATGATGGCCCTGCCTTTTGGTCTGCGTCTTCCCAGCGACCGTCTAAAGTCGTCTAGGACGGCCTTGCCCTCTGGCGTGACGGGACGTATCCATTTGCCAGTGTAGAGGTGGATCGTCATGAGAATGTAGCGCACGATTTCGTCGCAGTAGCACAGCGAGAACACGATAAGTATGGGTTGGTTGAATTTGAGGCCGGCAAGGCAGACTGCAGGAAGGACCATGGCGTACATGAAACCCATTTCGAGAGCTGTCCCCGTGAAGGAGTCGCCTGAGGCTCTGAATGTGTCGTTCATGGACCAGTTTCCCATTCGTATGACGGCGGCGCAGCTGTAGATGAGAACCAAAGAGCTGCAGATTGCAAACGACTGTCCTGAAAGCCCCATCGCCGTGAAGGCATATGGCTTTATGAGGTTTACGACAATGCCTTCGATAAGGATGCAGATCTGACACATTGGTATTAGTCTTTTGGCACGCTCGTATGCAAGCCTCAGATCCCCTGCTCCAACGCACTTGCCTACTACTACGGACGCCGCATTGGAAAAGCCTGAGAAGAACCCCACTATGAAGCCCTCGAAGGTCCTGAACACTGCAAGCGCAGCTATTGCCTGTTCGCTCTGACGACCAAGCACCATGTTAATGGTTAGGTTGCCAATGCCAATAAACACTTCGTTGCATATTATTGGAAAGCTCTTCTTGAAGAACTCCTTGACCTTGTCGCCCTTCCATGCAAAGTGGTCCTTGAACATGAAAAGGTATGGGAACTTCGCCGCAGCGGAGAGGATCATGATTACAACGACATTGATGGCGGAGGCGCAAACGGTAGCCAAAGCTGCACCCTGTACGCCCATTGCAGGGAAACCCCAATGCCCTCCAATGAGTGCCCAATTCAAGAGGATATTGCTAAAAACACTACATATTGCAGCATATAGAGGTATCTTTACCCTTTCAGTGGCCCTTAACAGAGCACTCATGGCTATGGCCGTTACCTGAAAAGGATACGCATATCCTATGACCTTGAGGTATTCGATGCCTATCTTCTGGATGGCTATTTTGTCAGTGTACATTCGCATGATGGCTTGAGGGAAGAACAGAGCAAGGCCTCCAAAGATGATGCTCACCGTCATCATGCACATCCATGTTAGTCCAAAGCTGCGGGCTATGCCCTTGTGGTCTTGAGCTCCCCAGTACTGCGAGAAGAAAAGCATTCCCCCTCCAACGAAGCCCCAATAGCCTGCAAGCATGAGAAGTGCATACTGAGAACACAGTCCAACGGCTCCAACGGCATTCTCTCCTAAAGGAGCTATCATCATGGTGTCAACCATGGTCCCCGTAGTCGAAAGGAGGTTCTGAAGCGCGACCGGCACAGCTATGACGGCCACCCTCTTTATGAAATCCTTGAGGTCGAAAAGCTGAGGCTTGGACAGTGTGTCAATAGCTGTTTCTTCTGGAGTATCAATTTGGTTGTCCATGACTGGTATAATATCAAACGACATTCCTTTTGTCTGTATTCGAGCACCATGTGTACTTTCATGTTCATTTGTTGCATTTACTCCAATTCCTTTTTGCGTTGTTGTGTTTCTGTTGTATAATTCAAATGTGGTTGTCCCTTTTTCGAGGCAGGGTTTTCAATGAGACCCAAAACGAGCAAAAGAGGCAAAAAGGGCAACCGAGGAGGCAACAATGAAACGCTGCAGCATCATAATCCACAGCACGAACGGAAACTGCTTTACAATGGGCTCCTACCTCAAGGAGGAGCTGGAGAAGAGAAACGTAGACGTAAGGTTCTACAGGGTCGAAGACCCAGACCTCCACATCCTTGCAAACGAATCCGAGACCGTGAACAACTGCTACGAAGACATAACGGCGCTTCCAATCGCCACACCTGAAAAACTCGTCAAAAGCGACATGATAATACTTGGCTGCCCAACCGTCTTTGGCAACGTCACAGCAGAGATGAAATCCTTCATAGACAGCACCATTGGCATGTGTGACGACAAAGCGCTGGCCGACAAGTTCTTCGCCTGCTTCACCGCCTGCCGCAACTCGCTCTGCGAAGGCACTCGTACACTGGACACGCTCATCTACTGGTCGCAGAACATGGGGATGCTCCACATTCCATTTGGAATCCACAACGAAATCCCACACTGCAACCAGCCAGTCCAAGGCATCGTCCACTGCGAGGGCAAAGACGGCCTGATCTCCCCTGCCCCACAGATAGGCCTTGAACTCGCCGCCTATGCCGATGACCTTGCATCCTACATCCAGGAGTAGATTCCTCGATTACGTTGATCCAAATCAAATAGACTGGGTGTTATGTCACTTTTTTTCAACTTTCCTTCGTTTTGGTGACACGAATGTCACTTTTTCTTTGAATTACCAAAGAAAAGTGACATCTTCGATTCCTTATGCTACAAGGAGACGAGAGTTTTTCTATTTCAGTTCCGCTGAGGCGATGTAGACGGTGTCAATCAGGGCGGGGATGTCTTTCAGGTCTACACTTGAAAAGGCAAGTCTTATGTGGTGGTCGTCCAAACGGATTACACCCGTGCCGTACTTGTCCAAAAGGAGGTGACGCAGCTCGTCTGCATTGCAGGAACATTCAAAGCTCATGAAGTAGCCGCTGTTGAATGGAAGGGGGATCATATCCTTGCGTTCTTCATACTTGGACAAAGAGGCCTTCAATGCATTGTATCTGAGCTTTATCTTCCCAACAGCGTCCGACTTCTCCTTGTAGTACGAAGGGTCAGTCATTCCTTTGACCAGTATGTTCTGGGCTGACGTTGAGCAGCAGGAAAGGGTTCCCCTCAAAGCTCCCATGGTCTTTTGTACCAAAGCATCGTACTGCTCTTCAGAGAAGCCTTTGCATCCGTATGTTATGAAGGCGACCCTAAAGCCCCAGACCATCTCCTCTTTGGTAGCTGCATCGCACTTGATGGCAAGGAGGTTCTCGCTACAGTTGCAAAGCTTTGCAAAAAGACTCTCCTTGCATACATCCTTTTCAAAGAATAGCCCAAAATAGGCATCATCTGTGATAACTACAATCTTCTTACCTAAATTGGAGTATCGTTTCAAAACCTCCACAATCTCCAGAGCCTCTTCGTTGGTTGGAGTGTAGCCTGTTGGGTTGTTTGGGAAGTTGAGGATCACAACCGCCTTATCGCCAGTTGAAGCCAAAGCCTCGTCAAAACCTTTGACGTTGAAACCGGCAAAGACTTCCTTCATGAAAGAAAAGTTGTCGAAAAGAACCTTTCTTGCCTGGCATTGTTCGTCCAATATAAGGTCGTAGTTCTCCCAGTACATGTTTGGAAGGACCACACTGTCCCCTTCGTCAACGAAAAGGGAGCAGACCAAGCTCAAGGCGTTGGTAAGACCTGCAGCCACAACCGGCGTGGAAATGCAAGCACCTGCCATGGAAGGGTTCTTTTCAAACATACGCTCCTTCCATAAGGATCTGAGGGCGGGAACTCCACCCATTGGAGCGTATGGAAAAATCTCGCCAACCTTCAAGGAAGGAGAGAAGAAATCCTTTATGGAGGAGAGGCACATGGCAGAGCCTTCCTCCAAAGCCACACCAATGGTTGCATTGAAGCGGGAGGCCTGCTTCTTAGCTTCAGCTGACTGCACGATTATGCCTTTTGGAACATACATGCGTCTGCCATAGTTGGACAAAAGCCCTCCTACACAAGTCGAATCCAAAACAGCATTCAGTTTTTCAGCCAACTGGTTCATGCAAAACCTCCAAAACAATCAAGATGCAATCAATGCAAATATCAGAACAACAGCCCCTGATCCAGAGACACAGGCCTTCTGTTGTCAGCCAATGTCCTTGTCATGTACTCTCGGTTCAACGAAAGCTCGTTTACGAACCTTACAAGCAAATCCTCCGATACAAGGTTCTGCTCATTGAAGAGGAACATCAAAGCCTTCTCCGCAATGTAATCGGGCTTGAGGGAGTTGAAGTATATCTCCTCGTTGGGGTTGCCTTTGTAGCGGTTGCAGATGTTCTTGTACAGCTCGCTCTTCTTGATGTTGTACTTCAGGCTTTCGATCTCGGACCTCAGGCGCTTCACGTTGCCTTTGCTGGCCTCCTCAGCAAGAGGCTTCAGATTGAAGAACGTATACTCCTTGCCGGGGAGGAAGTGGTGCTCATCGCAGCGGGATGCGTAGTTTGGGTTGTCGGAACCGGTCTTGGCACCATCCCCTCCAACGACTATTAGTGGGTCGAAATAGAGAGCCGGACACTCGCAGCCGTCCACATCATAGTACCTGTACGTATAGAAGGCGTCCTTTATGCAGTCGCCATGTTCGCAGTAGGCTGTCAGAGGGATTACGTCCGTTGCTATGTCAAGCATGAGACGTGCGGACGAATTGAAGATGTCCCTTCTGAAGTTGAGGATAAGCGTTGGGAAAATGAACATGACTCCCCTCTCAACGCTTTCGTTGCGCACGACATATGCAAGACGTTCATCGAAGAACGATGCTTCGTCTATTATGTAGGTTCCAACGTTTGGATTGTCCTCAACAACCTTCTCGAAGTCGAACGAATCCCTTATGCGGGCTATGTTCTCTCCACAGCGGATGTAACCGCTTCTGAACGCCATGGCATCCTGCGGGTAATCCTGAAAACGCGCACCATCCAGCTGGCTTCTTATGAAGAAGACGTTTCTTCTATCCACATCGCCCGTGCTTGTAAGGGCGCGGACCTTTGCGCCCTTCTTCTGCGCAACGGAGGCATCACGCCACACGCGGGCAGCGAACTCGGTCTTACCCGACCCCATGGGCCCAATGAGGAGGACCCTTCTTCCCGGACGCGTGAAATCGAAATGAGAGAACGACTTATGAACTTCAAGCGTTGGGAATCCCAAGCTCTTCAGAAAATCCTCACTGGATCCTACAGTATCGACAGAAACCATAAACCCTTCCTGTTATCGTCTTTCGTCGAGGAGCCTCAAGCCCCATTCACTTCTTCGATTGCCTACTTTGATGCCTCTTCGCCCTGCACGATTGCAATGCCGGCGCTGCAACCCAAGCGGTTTGCACCAGCCTTGACCATCTTGACAGCATCCTCGTAGGTTCTGATTCCACCAGCGGCCTTCACTCCAACGTTTGGACCAACGGTCTTTCTCATGAGGGCCACATCCTCTTCCTTGGCTCCCCACTTGGAAAAACCAGTGGAGGTCTTCACGAAATCAGCACCGGCCTTGACGGAAAGCTCGCACGCACGGACTTTCTCCTCATCAGTGAGCAGGCATGCCTCGATGATGACTTTGAGGTGCTTGTCACCACAGGCCTTCTTGACCTCACGGATATCGTTTTCCACCAAGTCGTCCTTACCATCCTTAAGCCAGCCGATGTTGATGACCATGTCGACTTCCGTTGCACCCTCTTCCACTGCGCACTTGGCTTCGTAGGCCTTTGCCTTGGTGCACATTGCCCCGAGGGGGAATCCAACGACGACACACACATTCACGCCGGTGTCCTTGAGCTGCTGGACACAGAACTTCGTCCAGCATGTGTTCACGCACACACTTGCGAACTTCCACTGCTTTGCCTCGTCACAAAGTTTCTGGATCTTCTCCTGCGTTGCATCCGCAGCGAGCACTGTATGGTCTATATAGGATGCTATGTTGCTCATATCAAAACTCCTCCTGTTTGCTTTTGGCTCCAATTATCTCAAGCTTTCCACAAGCTTATCCCAAAAAGCGTGGAGAAACAACGCTTGACTTGCACTTATTCGAACAATACTGTTGATTCCATGACCACTGTACAGGAACTCGAAAACAAAGATGAAGCCTCGTGGACTGCAATTTGGAAGGATTGGAAACCCAGCTGCGTATGCACTGTATGCTACATCCTTGACGGAAAAGGCAACGTACTTCTCATAAGGCGCAAGAAGGATGGCTTTGGCAGCGGCAAGGTCAGCGCCCCCGGCGGGCATCTGGAGCTTGGAGAGACCGTTGAGCAGTGCTGCATAAGGGAGACGTTCGAGGAGGTTGGTCTTATAGTGGAGGACCCTATCCACGTTGGACTTCTGAACTTCAAGATTCCAGGAAACGATATGGAGGGGCATGTCTACATTGCAACCAAGTTCTCAGGGGTCCTGAAGGAGTCGGAGGAGGCTCAGCCTTTCTGGAACCCGGTAGAGGACCTGCCCTTTGACAGGATGTTCTCAGACGATGCAGTGTGGCTGTCCCATGCGTTGAATGGCAAATGCTTCGTATTGGACGCTCCATGCGATGAAGACGGCACTATGCTTTCCTATAGATTCAGGCTGTGCAAAAGCTCCGAATGTTTTGGAAGGTTTGGCAACAATGGCCCAGTTTTGAAGATATGAGCGGTTTTGTTTTTGGAACATGGCAATGTGCGCCATCAGATGGTTTTTGGTGCAATCAGGACCCACTTGAAAGCGAAAGGCTTCTGGGTCAAGCCGTGCGTATGGGGATACGATCCTTCGACACAGCACAGAGCTACGGAAAAGGCCGTGCAGAGCAGCTTTTGGGAAAGGTTCTGTCACGCTTTCCAAACGAAGGCTTCAGGGTCGATACCAAGATTATGCCAACCACAAAGGATCCTTTGGATCTTGTCAGGCTTAGCCTTTCAAGGCTTAGGGTGCAGCGTTTGAACAGGCTCTACCTCCATTGGCCAAGAACCGGCTTCAATGCTGCAATGTTCATTGAAGGGATGGCTAAGTGCAAGGACATCGGTCTAGTGGAGAGGATTGGAATATGCAATGCCCCTTTGGATTATCTTGGAAACCTGTGTAGAGAGCTTGCAGAGAGGAGCGTTGCGCTTGATTGCCTGCAGGTACCGGTGTCGCTGCTTTGGACAAGGGATTTGGACGACACGCTTGCATTTTGCCATGACCATGGGATTGAGGTTGTGGCGTACAGTCCAATGGGCATGGGACTGCTGTCAGGCAAGTATGCAAAGGCCAGCGATCTTGACGATGCAAGGAAGGACCTCTTCTGTTTCAAGAAGCCGTGCTCTGATGCGTTTGGAAGATTGTTGGGGGCGTTGAAGGAAGTTGCCTTTGCGCACAACGTTTCATGCTCGACCATAGCACTGGTCTGGACGGCTTCGTGCGGCGTGGATACCATAATTCTTGGAGCCCGCAGCTTGGACCAACTCAAGGCGAACGTCTCTGCATTGGACATGCACTTGGATGAAGGAGAGTTCCTGGCTTTGAAGCAGGCTGGAGACGAACTTGCTACGTGCAGCCGTCAGGTTTGCGACAACATCTTTTCATACAAATGGTAGTTGGGTTAGGATTCGATTTGTCTTAGTGTTTTTGGAACGAGGGTTTGAATGAGGGTTTTGAAGGAAGAACGCACGGTTGAGATTGTGGTGAAGAAGTCTCGCTTCATAGCAATTGCAAGGACATGCACCTCCCCTGCCCAAGTGAAAAGCCTTGTGGATGAGACACGCTCAAAATACGAAGGGGCGACCCACGTTGTACATGCAGCGGTCATGGGAAACCAGTTCTCCTTCTCAGACGACCACGAACCAAAGAACACTGCGGGAAGACCTGTATTCGAGGTGGTCAAGGGTTCTGGAATCACAAACATAATTGTGCTGGTTGTCCGCTACTTTGGAGGGACCTTGCTTGGTACAGGTGGCTTGGTCAAAGCATACGGAGACAGCGCAAAGGCGGTGCTTGATGGCATAGAAACGGAGGAACTCGTACAAAAGACAAGGTTCTCCATGGAGATAGGCTACGAACTCTACGAAAGCATGAAGCGCCTTCTCGCCTCTTTGGATGCAGTTGTAGACAAAGAGGATTTTGGAACGACTGTAGTGTTGGGAGGATCTGTACCTGCAGATGTCTTGGACAAGTTGCGGGCTTGTGTCGCAGACATGACCAATGGCAGATGCAAAGTGGAAACTCCAAGTCAATCGTAATGCCAAACCATTTGCCAATCCTCGATGCCGTAATGTCTTGTAGTCTATTGACAAAGATTCAAAGTACCATTATCGTTTTAACGCTATGGATGGATGTCCGAGAGGTCGAAGGAGGCGGTCTTGAAAACCGTTGAGGTGCAAGCCTCCGGGGGTTCGAATCCCTCTCCATCCGTAACTTGAATATTGGAGCGATGGCCGAGCGGTCGAAGGCGCTTCCCTGCTAAGGAAGTATACTGGTAACGGTATCCGGGGTTCAAATCCCCGTCACTCCGAAGAATGAGATCGTAGCTCAGTTGGATAGAGCATCAGATTGCGGATCTGAGGGTCAGAAGTTCGAATCTTCCCGGTCTCAAAACAAGAGGGACTCCAAAGAGAGTCCCTTTTTGTTTTGATATCGTAGAAGTCTTTGTGGCTCTTGCACGAAAGAGGCAGAACCTGGTCGCTCACGACACACAAGGACCACCACCCCCACTACTCCTATCAATATGCACTAGTCAAGAAATCTGTATTGAATCTGCGTTACATGACAGTTTGAGGTGACATAAAAGGCCTTCATTTCACTGTTTATGTGCATTCCTTTGCCTAGAAAAGAGGTTTTTTGGGGTCTTCCGAGTTTTTGTTGGTCAATAGGAG
>ULPT01034464.1_pt1 | contig 33414 bp, 31 predicted proteins | sample 1953751 | NCBI WGS metagenome assembly ULPT01 (sample SAMEA4835636, study PRJEB28245) | human gut metagenome | biome: gut microbiome; material: fecal sample | place: Denmark | collected 2008 | reverse complement strand
ATTGTCTTCAACTGGAATCCCCACATTTTTGGGCAAGAGCCAAAAATAAAGTATCGGCATTCACTGTTCCACTTCTCAAACTACCAACAAGATTGGTTTCCCTTGAATTTAAGCCTAATAGTGATAACACAGTGGAGATGTATTTGGACAATGGTTGGCAACTTAGCTTTAGAATGCATAATGCGAGCACAAAGGTTGAACCCAGTCTAAAATTTGATATTCAATTCATTAGTATGCCATTAGATGTTCCTCATATTGAATGTCGCTGGAAGAAAAATAATGAGTAATATAAACATTTTGTAGCAAAAAATACAATTAATAAGGTATTAAGATAAAAATGTCCTTAAATGCCCCTCTTTTATCCGATGAATCTGAAGAACTTCGGCGCAAAATATTGATGAAAGAAGATTTAGAAAACCATCAAAAGAGGGGCTATAGAACCTAAAATAATTTGTTTATAACAATGGTATTCTTTCACTATATGGAGACCAAAGAGATCTAAATTCACGTGCTTTATTAATGGTCTGTACTCTATCAATATTTTCTTTCACGTATTCAAGTATTTCTTTAACTCTGTCAGAAATAGCATTATTCTGTAACAGTTCTAATACTTCTTGTAATTGTTTTTTGCATCTTTCTTTATTTAATTTATAGTTTACATCTGGTGAGAATATTTTTGATACACAAACAAGTATTCCTTCTTCATCCAACAAAGAAAGGAGCTTATCATACATAAATTTTCCTGCGGGACTAACCCCATCATAATACGATACACCACGACCAATTCGGCAACATAAAATAATGTTAATTAAATTTGATAGTATCTCACTCGGAATATCAGAAGATTTTTGAAAATATCTAAGAATTTCACGCATAATTGGGGGCTCAGTATAAAAGTTATCAAAACCATTATGGGCATCACTTAATTTATCAATTAAAGTGCTTAGTATTATTACTTTTGAAGGAATAGTTTCAAATGGTTCTCCATTTACAAGCCGTAAGAATTCTTTTCCTTTATTTAGTTGTTCATTTTGTAAGTTTGTTCGATAGCCATCAATTATAACGCCAATTTTATACCTTATGCTTTCAGGAGAAACATTCCATACAGAAGGAGAAAGTAATGCAACATTTTTTCTTAATGTATTATTGGTAGCAGGATCAACATATATTCTAAACAATAACATTAATAAGTTCTGGACATGATAAGAAGATAAACAGGATACTTCTTGCGTGATTCTTCCCAAAGAAGCATCATCAATAATCTCTTGCCGTGCTTTTAGCCCGTCAACCAATTTTTTTATTTGAATGGCAGATGATGAGGGTTTATCTTGGATAACATCTTTTACACATGTTTGTAACCATCCTAATAATTCATAACCACCGATACTCTCAACATTTGGGTGAGACGCTGCAACTTCGTTTCTCATTGTTAGAATATTGTTCGGGCCCGCATTAAATAACCATTAAGGGGCTGCGATAGAAAACCAATTTCCGCTCAAGTAAAACAACCACACATCCGATCGTCAGTTGTTTTACTTCAGCTTGCCGGAGCCTCGAACGATGTTCTGACTCTGCTTGTCTGAAGGGAAATCTTTTCAAGATTCTTTCCCCTGAAGCTTTCTCCCCTCAGTGTGAACACGGTAGCGTCATCGAAGATTCTGTCCAGAGAGCAAAGCAGAGAATCATCATCCGAGAAATTGTCTTTCCACAGTGCCGGATTCCTGTTGCTGGTGAACACGATGTTGTTGCTTCCTTCCTTGTTGTAGCGCCTGTCCACGAGATCGAAGAACAGTCTGGTGTTCTCCTTGTCGAACTCGCAGTGTCCGACCTCATCGATGATCAGACAGGAAGGCTTGACCAGACCATTGATTGTCCGGGCTTCCGTTCCTGACCTCCGGGCAAGCGTGAATCCGTCACGCAGTTCGGACATCTTGATGAAGTAGGTCTTCAGACCATGGATACAGCACTCATAGCCGAAAGCCTGGGCAAGATGAGTCTTTCCGGTCCCCGCAGGTCCGATGAACGCCAGATTCCTGTGTGAGTGGATTGACGCCAATGTCTGAAGATCCCTCAGACGGTCAATGTCCTTGCCCTTCACGATGGAGAAATCAAAGCCATCGAAGGTCTTTGGATTCTTCAGCGGCAATCTGCTCATCCTCAGGATGGTGTTGATTGTCGTCGCGGTTTTCTTCTTACGAAGATGGTCAAAGACGAAACTGACTGCTGAAATCTGTTCTGCCGAAAGGGCTGCGGATTCTGCGAGATCTGCGAACTCGGCCAGTGTCATGTCCGTCTTGAGGGTGTTGAAACTCCGCTCAAGACTTTCGAGGTGAAAATCACTCATTGAAGTCCTCCTCGAAATCGAACTTTCCGAATCCGATGCTCACTGGCGAATGCCGTTGCATCTCGATTCTGGTCCGGACCGGAGCGGTGGGCAGTTCCTCTGGCTGTTCAATGTCATGGAACTGATCCGGACAGAAACTGTCGCGTCTGCTCCATGTCACATCATGTGTTGTAAGAACTTCTTTCAGATCCGGAGTGAAGATTCTGATTGTGCCGTCTGTTCGGCACACTCTGACCTCTTTGCCGGAGAATCTGAAAGGAACCCCGAACCGCCGTCCCTCATAGTTGACGAAACCATCAAACGAGATTCTTCTGAGCGGGCAGAGGCAAGGCAGGATCTCCGGATCCTCTTCAAATGGTCGTGCCGTTCTCATGCACCGTTGTGAATGGAGTTTCTCAGGGATGTCGTCAATCTCCCTGTGATAGGTTGAGTTCCTGTCGTCGCACCATTTGAGACAGGCCTCGTTGAGGTCGTTGAAGTTCCAGAAGACCCTTCCGACAAGGAAGTTGTCTTTCACAAACCGGATCAGGCGTTCGACCTTGCCTTTCGTGAAGGGATGTCTCGGTTTGCAGAGCCTGGTTTCAAATGCCAAGGTGTTCATGAAGGACTCATAATCCTTCTGCCAGACGGGCCTTCCTCCAGAGTCTCGTCTGATCACAACGCTTTTCATGTTGTCGGTTCTGACACTTTTCGGGATGCCCATGTAGGTGAAGGCATGAATCATCCCGATGAAGAGGTTTTCCTGTCTTGCGTTCGGGAAGAACTCCACGTACCGTTTGCCGCAGTGGTGGCAGATCATGGCGAAACACGCCGCACGGAACTCGTCACCTTCTGGAGTGACCACGTTTGTGAACCCCCAGTCCATCTGAAATGATTCACCGGGCTGTGTCTGGTAACGGGTTCCCCTTGACCCTTGGGGGTCAACAAGCCTCCTCTGCGCCGGAACAAGATCACGATGTGCGGAGAGGTAACGCTTTACCGTGCTCAGAGAGCCTGGGTAGCCTTTCCCCCTGAGCCGTTCCAGACAGACCGTGGAGTTCGTGACGCCAGACCTGAGAAGCTCATCAAGTGTTGCAGTGAACCCTTCAAGCACCGAAGGTTCTGTCTTCGGTCTTCTGATTGGCTCATCCCTGAATCCGAGACGTTTCAGCCGCCTGAGCCGCTGTCTGGATAACCCCGTAAGCCGAGAAAGCTCGGCAAGATTCACCCTGTCAGGCGAGAAGCAGGGATTGCGCTTCTTCATTTGTTCGAAGGCTTGTGCTATTATCGTAGACAAGTCATTACTGATTCTTTCTTCCATCATTCCTCCTTGACCGGATGTGTGCAGAATCCAGTCTAAGGAAATCAGGAAAGATTTGTAATGACTTAATTTGTTTTGGTTGAGACCGTGAGCTTTCAATGGTTGGTTAGCACGGACTCTACGTGGTTAGCTAGCGCGGGCGCTAACATATAGTCAAGTTTGCGAAAAACAATGTCAGAAATTAATTCTAATTTTCTGCAAGTATCCAATAAAACCCTATCTTTAAGCCCTGATAAATCATCTTCAGTTTTATAATTTGCTCTGCTATTTCCTGATACAGCAGCATCAAAAAATAGATCTATTCCATAGATTATAGCCTTTGTTCGAAGATTTATTACAACTTCATTCCATAAATAATTAAGAGCTGCATCAAATAAACCAATTGCTGTTGCTCCAATAAACTTTGACAAATATCTTGCATTTTTCTTTTCTTCATTTGGAATAGTATTAAGAAATTGAGTCAAATTATTGGAAACAATTAATCGCTGATCTGTTGATGCAATTATATTGTCGGTTGGCAAACCAAACTGATTAAGATAATTTGTAAAAATTGAAGTATCAGCAGCTAGTTCTTGATGAGTATCAGTAGATATTATTTCTTTATTCATTTTTCTTCTTATTTACACCTCTGTAAAACAATTAGACAGTGCTTAAAGAGATAAGTTTTTTTAAATAAATTGCAAGTCTTCTAGACTAACATTATGTTAGGCTCCCTTTTTCCGGTAACTTATAAGGCCCATGTGGCCTAAAACCTACCGGGAGGTAAGTATGACAAATACATTCAACAAGGAAGGACCTTTTGACAGGCCCCTTGCCATTGCAGTTGCAAACATGGTCAATGCCAAGAGGTGGCAGAACAAAACCATAACATTCTCAGAGCTATCTGAACGCCTTGAAACTACAGTCAGAACAAATGAGACAGTCGATGAATACAGGAAAGGCTCAAAGGAACTTAGGCAAAAAGCAAATGACCAAGGTGGCTTTGTTGCAGGCTACTTGAAAGATGGAAAGCGTGTAGCTGGTGCTGTTGAATACCGCTCAATGTTGACCTTGGATGCGGATAATGCAGAACAAAATCTCATTGATCGTTTAGTTGAAGAATCTGACGTAAAGCTTATCATCTACACAACCCATGGCCACACTCCAACTGAGCCTAGAATCAGGATCATTACCTTCTTGCAAAGAGTGGGCCTAAGCTCTCTGTCGAAAGGATAATGGATGCATTCCGCACTCCGGAAGTCGCAATAAAGGGCATTGAATCTGAGGTAACTCTGTCGATTTACGTGGAAATTTTGCACCCTTATATTTCATTGAAAACCGTGTTGAGAGTACTTCTAACACCCGTTTTTTGTCTCTGAAGCTCATGTAACTTCAAAACTATGGTGGTAGCTACCCTCAAAAAAAACAAAGGCTGCAATAGAAAATAAGAACCATTGCAGCCTCATGACTCTTAAAAACTTGTTCGCTTATAAACGTTTAATACATATTCTCCAGGTTCAAGATCATGTAAGTAGAAATCAGCATTTTTATAATTACATTTAAATAGATGTGTTCCAAATTTTCCATCCGGGTTAAGATATAGAATATTTATATCTTCTGCTACTCCTGTCAATTTATCATCACCTAAAGGAACGTAACCATCTCTATCTTTATATTCCAACAGTATGTAACAGTGTCTTTCTTCAATACTTGATGCTTTGAAACTAAAAACATCAGCTTTACTATTTACTTTGATTGGTATTTTTTGAACTATAGCTTTAACAGTAAACGATCCAAGATTATTTCCAGAAGGAACAGCAGAGAGAATTTTGATTTTACTCTCATCAGGCATAAGTACAGTATAGTTTTTGTTTTCTTCTATATTAGTTATTCTTCCGCCGTTATTTGCGATAAAGGAAGACCCCTCATTCCAGGTTTGGATATCATTTTGATACTTAACAACTATTGTTTCACTAGTTGGTCTAATTCCGTGGTTTGGACCTAATATAAAATTCCTATTCTTAGAAGAGCCTGCTACAGGAACGCTATATGATGGTAAATAAATTGTTTCCTTTGCAATTTCAGCTTTTTTTAGATAATTCTCAATAGAATCAGGATCAACTTCATAGTTACCAGTCCCACTTACTACCTCATGGCTATCATATTTAGCTCCAACATTTTGTGATTCCATAGTTATATGTATTACCGGCTTTTCACCTGGTACATAACCAGTAATATCTTCTGTATTTACAATTATTTTTATTTCTCCATCATATGTTTTTGTTGGTATTTTCGATACAGAAATCTTCCTCTTTGTGATATTAGCATTCTTTAGATTTGTATCATCTTCATCCACTATATAATTTATTGCTTCATATCTACCCTCAGAAGAGACAATTTCTGCACTCATGTACTGGGCTTCTACATCCTGTGAATTCATTTTTACTTTAATGGTTGGTTTATCTCCAGAAAGAAAACCTGTGATTTCAGTGGAGTCAACTTCAATAAAATCCGTCCCATCATATACCTTTGTAGGAACTTTATTCACTTTTAGTTTTAACGGTGTAATCCTAGCATTCTTTAGATTATCATCTTCCTTTATTATATAGTTGTTTTTTTCATTACCACCTGAAGATGGAATAATATTATATTCGTTGTATGTTGAATTAGCCAAATAAGATGTCGTTAAAACTGTAAGTGTAGGGTTATCAGGACTAATTACCCCCTCAAGATTCTCTGATGAAACACTTATTAAGTTGGTACTACCATCATATGGTTTTGTAGGAACTATTTTCAAAGAAAGCTCTTTCTCCTTAATTATAAAGTTTTCTTCAAGAACACTCTTTTCATGTCCTTCCGATTCTTTGATTGTTACTTTTACAGTGTATTCACCTGCATCAACAGGAGCTTTTTTTGCGTATGTCTCATCTCCTGCATTTTTTTCCTTGAAAAGAATAGAATCAATTTCTTCTGCAGTTAGCGCATTGCCATCTCTCATGATATTTTCACTACTTATGGATACTGGTGTTCTATCATAAGTCTTATCGATTGAATATCCTTCTGCAAATTGAATTGCAGGACTCTTTGGAATCTCTTCTATCCTTGTGTGGCCACATTCTGTACATGTAAATGTTCTTACACCTGCTTCTGTCGTTGTTGCAGGTTTTGTGACAACGCCTCCATTCCACTTGTGTTCTTCTTTTAATGCTTCATCCTTGTGTTCGCAAGTGGCTTTCTTTACATGATAAGTATCATCTAATATCTGCCACTTCTCTTCGTATGTATGCTCATGGGGGGGTAGATTTGTCATCACATGCTACAAAAAAAGATAGCATAACCAATACCAAGCTAGCTAAGAAAATGAAAGATAGTCTTTTTTTCACAATATGCCTCCTAATGTACATTTACTTGCTTATCGAAGAATAAACCGAGTTTTCAAAATTGGCAACAAAAAAATCGTTTTATAAAATTTGAGGCTCCCTTTCCTCGGTAACTTATAAGGCCCTTGTGGTCTAAAACTTGCCGGAGGTGAGTATGACAAATACTTTCAACAAGGGAGAGCCTTTTGATAGACCACTTGCCATTGCAGTTGCAAACATGGTCAATGCCAAGAGATGGCAGAACAAAACAATCTCATTCTCAGAGCTATCTGAACGCCTTGAAACTACAGTCAGGACAAACGAGACAGTCGATGAATACAGGAAAGGCTCAAAGGAGCTTAGGCAGAAAGCAAAGGACCAGGGTGGCTTTGTCGGTGGATTCCTGAAAGATGGAAAGCGTGTAGCAGGTTCTGTTGAATACCGCTCAATGTTGACACTGGATGCGGATAATGCAGAACAAGACCTCATCAGCAGACTTATCGAAGAGTCTGATGTAAATCTTATCATCTACACAACCCATGGGCACACTCCAACTGAGCCAAGAATCAGGATCATTGTCCCTCTTAAAAGGGATGTAACTCCTGACGAGTTCAATGCCCTTTCTCGCTATTTTGCAGATAAGTGGGGAATCGAGCAGTTTGACCCGGTATCCTTCAGACCGATGCAGCTTATGTTCTGGCCTAGCACTCCAAAGGATGGAGAATACATCTCTTGCCTAAGCAAAGCCAAAACATGGATGGATCCTGATAAAGAGTTAGAAAGACATCCCGATTGGAAGGATATCACAACGCTTCCGACTCTAAAGCGAGAAAACCCCAAGCGCGGTGCTGGTCGCCTTGCAGAGGATCCATTGAAGAAGAATGGCATAGTCGGTGCGTTCTGCAGAACATATACAGTTGAAGAGGCAATCGAGAAGTTCCTCTCTGATGTATATGAGCCTTCGAACATTGAAGGTCGCTACAACTACATAGAATCAAGTTCCATTGCGGGTGTCCTTATTTATGAGCACAAGTGGGCATATTCGCACCATGCATCAGACCCTGCCTATGGAAAGCTCCTCAATGCCTTTGACCTTGTCAGAGTTACCGAATTCGGTAACTTGGATACCGAAACAGGTAACTCTGATAACCAATCGAGTATTCCAATCTCACGATATCCCTCCTTCAAGGCAATGGAGGAGTTTGCAGAGAATGATGATGAGGTACATAGGACAATCATCAATGAAAGCATAAAAAGTGCTAAAGATGACTTTGTTGCACTAGACGATGATTGGAAAAGAAAGCTCTCAACAAAGAAAGGGAATATCGAAAGCACGATTGAAAACCTTATCCTGATACTCACAAATGATGAGAATCTTCAAGGGATAGCCTTCAATGAACTCAGTGGGCTTGTGGAAATCAACGGAGACGTCCCATGGTCGCTTACTAAGAGATGTTGGACAGATATCAACATGAACTGCCTTCTTGCATACCTCAGCACCACCTACAACATCCTTAACATAACCAACACCAAGATTGCCTTTGATGAGGTTGTTTCAAAGCGGAAGTTTCACCCTATCAAGGATTACCTTGAGTCCCTCCCCGAGTGGGATGGTGAGGAAAGAGTAGAAACGCTATTCATTGATTACCTTGGTGCTGCAGACACTGCATACACAAGAGCTGTCACAAGAAAGACACTGGTTGCAGCAGTTTCTAGGATTTATGAACCTGGGACCAAGTTTGATCATGTATTGATCCTTTCAGGTCCTCAGGGTATTGGCAAATCAACCATCTTCTCACGCCTTGCGGGGAATTGGTTCTCTGACGCCTTGACCCTTACTGACATGAGGGATAAGACGGGAGCGGAAAAGCTTCTTGATAACTGGATCCTTGAACTCAGTGAGCTTACTGGAATGAAGAGGGCAGATGTCGAAAGCGTCAAATCATTTGTCTCCAGGACCGATGATAAGTTCAGACCGAGCTATGGCAGAACCGTTGAGAGCCACCCAAGAAGTTCCATCATCGTTGGCTCTACCAATGCAGAAGGAGGATTCCTTCGAGATATTACAGGGAACAGAAGATTCTGGCCGCTTAGTGTTACAGGTGCAAGCGATAAGAAACCATGGGACTTAGACCAATCTACAATCGACCAAATCTGGGCGGAGACAATTCTTTTTTATCAAATGGGAGAAGAGCTGTTTTTGAAAGGAATTGAGGCTGAGTTTGCAGAAAAAGCTCAATTAGAATCCCTTGAAGCTGATGAGAGGGTTGGCATTGTCAGCAAATTTCTTGATATACCGCTTCCTCTTGATTGGAATGAAAAGGATATCAGGGAAAGACGCTTCTATATAGATACATACACTCTAGAATCAACAATGGCTGGTTCAAAGCAACGAAAGATTATATGTAACATGGAAATTTGGTGCGAATGCTTTGGTAGGAGAGAATCAGACCTAACGCAGAAAGACTCCTACACAATTGGCATGATTATGCAAAAAATTGATGGCTGGAGGCGTTATAGCGGATCAAAGAATGGAATGTTCTCATTTTCTTTATACGGAAAACAAAGAGCTTATGAGTGCGTAGAACGGAACAGAACAGAAATTATTGATGTGGGAACAGAAAATCCTGTTCCAGAACAGGCTGAGATTGTTCCAGGGGGTGTTCCAAATGCTGTTCTTTAATGTAATTCCTTTAATGTTAATCATTTATAAGCTCTACAGAACAAGAGAACAAGATTTTTGCATATTTAGAGGTGTAAATACTGTATTAATAGAGAGCGTATGCATTAATACACACATTACACCTACATATACGCATGCGCATGTGTTCCTTTGTTCTTGGATGAAAGAGAGCGAGAAGGAAATTGAGAGGGAACTTGTAAGGGGAGCAAGGAAACTCGAAGGCGATGCATATAAGCTCAACTCTCCATCCCTAGCGGGGCTTCCTGATAGGCTTGTGCTTCTACCATTTGGAAAGGTTACATTCGTTGAACTAAAGGCTCCTGGGAAAAAGCCAAGGAAGCTACAGATGATAATCCATGAGCGCCTCAGAAGCTTGGGCTTCAAGGTTTATGTGGTTGACTCAAGGGAGATGGCAAGGGAGGTGCTTGATGAAATATACACCTCATGATTACCAGAAGAGGGCAGAGGACTACATAGTCACTCACCCTATCGCTGCGGTTTTTCTTTCAATGGGACTTGGAAAGACAGTCATCACCCTATCTGCTATCAACAGACTTCTGTTTAATACCTTTGAAGTCTTCAAGGTGCTGGTCATCGCCCCTTTGAGGGTTGCGCGCGATACATGGAAAGAGGAGATTGAGAAATGGGATCATCTGAACGCTATCAGATATTCAATTGCAGTCGGTTCAGAAAGGGAAAGGCTCGATGCCTTAAAGAGAGATGCGGATATCTACATCATCAATCGTGAGAATGTCGAGTGGCTCGTTGATAAAGCGCACATTCCATTTGATTTTGACATGATAGTCATTGATGAGCTTTCATCTTTCAAGAGTGGGCGAGCAAAGAGATTCAAAGCGCTCTTGAAGGTGAGACCTAGGCTGAAGAGGATTGTAGGACTTACAGGAACCCCTGCCTCAAACGGACTGATTGACCTTTGGGCTGAGTTTAGAATCCTCGATATGGGTCAGCGCCTTGGGCGTTTTATCACTGGGTTTAGAAATGAATACTTCACTCCTGATAAGCGCAATCAGAATATTATCTTTTCCTACAAGCTACGCCCAGGTGCTGAGGAGAAAATCTATAAGCGCATTGAGGATATCACTCTTAGCATGAAAGCACTTGATTATCTCGAGATGCCAAAGCTTATCGAAAACACAGTAAAGATCCATATGAGCCCTGATGAGAAGAGTGCATATAACGAGCTTAAACAGGAACTCGTGCTTGAGCTTCAAGATGAAGAGGTAGCAGCGCTTAGTGCAGCATCATTGGCATCAAAGCTTATGCAAGCCTCCTCCGGCGCAATCTACAAAGATGATGGTAAGTATCTTTCCATTCATGATAGGAAGCTGGATGCACTTGAAGAAAGGATTGAGGCAGCTTACGGGCAAAGTGTCCTAGTAGCTTATTGGTTCAGGTTTGGCAAGGAGCGCATTGAGAACCTTCTTAAGAGGATGAAGGTAACCTATGCATTTCTGGATACAAGTGATGGTATTAAATAATGATATCTGATTATAATATATACAGATACCTAGGGGGCGGTCTGAATCTCTAGCGCTAATTCAGAACATTGCGGGGCCCCAAGTCTCACGCGTAAAAAATTCAAATTCAAACAGGGTATAAACCCCTGTGGGATTAAGATTTCACCGATTTTTGAGAGCCATTTTAACCAACTAGAAATTCATATGTAGTAGATTTTAGGTGTTATGCGACTGAATAGTTACAAAAAAAGTTGATTTGTGTTCGTTATCCCTTCATTAACTTGGCGACTATCAAAGACCCATTTTCAGAACTTGATTCTACCCAGACAGAACCGCCATGAAGTGTTGCAATCTCCCAAACGAGAGAGAGTCCAAGCCCTGCACCACCATATTGCCGAGATCTTGACTTATCAATTCGGAAAAAAGGTTGGAATATGCTCTTTTGTGCTTCTTTTGGGATACCAACACCTGTATCCTTTACTTTCACCAAGATCTCTTCCCCATTCTCTTCTATACTGACTTTTACCTTTCCCCCTACCTTATTATATTTGATAGCGTTCTCTATGAGATTAAAAAGTAAACGATAGATCAAAGTATCGCTACCAACCATCATGCCACATCCCTCATGTTCGAGCGTTATCTCTTTCTTTTCCGCTTGTCCAATAAGATCTGTGAAGATCTCTTCTACCATCTCGCCAAGTTCAATCTTATCTTTTCTCTCAACTTGCCCAAGATTACTCATCTCAAGGAGTGCCTTTGTCATAAAAGTAAGACGTTCTGTCTGTTCTGCTAATAAAGCTAAGAAAGTAGCAGTCTCTTGATCCACCTCTTTATGTTCCGCTGCAAAAAGTTCCACTTGAGCTTGCATCAGAGCAAGAGGCGTTCTAAGTTCATGTGCAGCGTTCCCGGTAAACTGTTTTTGAGCTGCAAAAGCGTTGTTCAAACGCTCGAGCATCGCATTAAAAGAGAAAGAAAGCTGTTGAAACTCTGGCATCACATCTTCATCTAGCTTGATATCACCAAGGTTGTTAACCTCAACCTTCTCAGTTTGAGATGTAAAAGTCCTAAGAGGCTTTAGCGCATAATCGCTGACAAAATAAGCGATGATACCACTTAAGATAGTCACAACGATACATATTATCCAGTTTGTATAGCAGAAATCTTTTTGTGCACCACTTATCACGATAGTGACATACTGTCCTTTTGAAAGCTCTTCAGGATCAAAGAACGCTGATTTTCCACTTATCATTTGATCTTGTAGCAATTCTCCGATAGAGTCCATATAACGCACTCCAGATGAAGATAATAAAAGAACCATAGTAACTGAAGTCAAACCGATAAGAAGCACAATCATCAGCGTGATACGCCACTTTAAAGAAAGCTTTTTCATCTTACCTCTCCTCCCATCAAGTATCCTTCACCTATCTTATTATTTATAGGGTCATAGCCTAAAGCGGTGCGAAGCTTCTTTCTAAGTGCTGAGATATGAACTCTTATCGAATTACTAAAGCTGTCAACACTGTTATCCCAAACATGGTCGATAAGTTCTTCTTGGCTCACAGGACGACCTTGGTGCACCATAAGATATTCTAAGATGCCAAGCTCTTTACGTGTAAGAGAGATAGTCTCTCCTTTGACCGATGCTGTACGAGTCCGAGTATCAAAATTAAGTACGCCACAAGTTAAAAGCACATCTTTTTGCTTAAACTGTCTTAGCGTCAAACTCCTGATGCGCGCTTCTAGCTCAGCAAGATGAAACGGTTTTGCAAGGTAATCATTTGCACCTGCATCAAGCCCTTCAACTTTATCTTCCACTTCCCCACGTGCTGATAATATCAAAACAGGCGTCTCCTGATCTGTTTGACGAAAGGTGCGTAATACTGTCATTCCATCCTTACCAGGTAGATTAAGGTCTAACAATACAAGATCGTAGCGTTCAACCGCTAAGAGCTCTAGCGCTTCATCCCCATCATAACAATAGTCAACACTGTATGCAGAGCGTCTTAAGCTTCTCACAATCGTATCGCACATAACGTGTTCATCTTCAACTACTAAAAGGTGCATTTTTTCTCCTTACAAACACATCATAGCAGAAAAAGATAAAATTCTTGTTAATTATAATTTCTTAACAAAAACTTTATTTGCTATAAGTTATCATCTCATCAGATTGAAGGAATAATGCGATGAAAATGAGCAATTCAAAAAAGATAGTTGTACAGGTCGTACTACTTGTTGTCGGAGTTGCGATGCTTTTCTACGGTATCTATCGTGGTGAAGCAGCAGCAGTACTTAGCAAAGCGATTAAATTATGTTTGGAGTGTGTTGGAATTGGCTAGAAAAGAAAAAACAAAATCAAATTTATTGGCAAAATGCAGAGGTTGGATCCAAGCAGGTGCTACATTACTCACTAATATCCACCTTCCAAACTTCTTAAAAGGCGAGATATATAAAGGTAAAGGAAAGACAGTATGCGTACCTGGGCTAAACTGTTACTCTTGTCCAGCTGCTTCTGGAGCTTGTCCAATAGGCTCTTTCCAAGCGATAGTAGGTTCTTCTAAGTTCAAGTTCTCTTACTATATAACAGGATTCCTTATCCTACTTGGAGTGTTGTTTGGACGCTTTATCTGTGGCTTTTTATGTCCTTTTGGTTGGTTTCAAGAACTTTTGCACAAAATACCGACTAAAAAGTTCTCAACAAAAAAGCTTAAACCTTTGACCTACGTAAAATACTTCGTACTATTATTTTTCGTAGTGCTGCTTCCAATACTAGTTGTGAACGATGTAGGTATGGGTGATCCATTCTTCTGTAAATACCTTTGTCCGCAAGGTGTACTTGAAGGCGCTATACCACTCTCAGCTGTGAATGCTGGCATACGCTCAGCACTTGGTGTTCTCTTTTCTTGGAAGCTCACTATCTTGCTCATAGTCATCGCTTTGAGCGTTCTATTCTACAGACCTTTCTGTAAGTGGATCTGCCCTCTCGGGGCACTCTATGCGCTACTAAATAAAGTCTCCCTTTTTCAGATGAAGGTAGATAAAGATAAGTGCATCTCCTGCGGAAAATGTGCTCACGCCTGTAAGATGGATGTCGATGTGACAAAGGCGCCAAATCATACAGAGTGTATCCGTTGTGGGATGTGCGTTAAAGCCTGTCCAACAAACGCTATCAGCTATAGATATGGATTTGGCGATGGAAAACAAAATTGTAAATTAAATAAAGAAATGGAGAATAAAAAAGATGAAAAGACAAATTAAGACACTTTTAACATTATTACTTTTAGCTATGGTCGCTCTTACTTTAGTAGCATGCAATAGCAAAGATAACAAAGGTACCTCTACTACCTCTTCAACTACTAAGGTGAACGAAATCGAGGATAGTAAAATTGCTGAACAAGAATACAATCGTCTCATGGCAAGAGAGAATGAAATCCTTTCAAGCGACCTCGAAGTTTGGGAAAAAGTATTCTTAAATGCTAACAAAGAAATGGCAGAATCTAATATGAGCAATAACTATGGCGAATTCCTACTTGCAACTATTGAAAGTGCTAAAGCCAGGTTCTCTGATAAAGAATATGAGACAGCAAAAAAAGGTGCGACTGAGATCAGGGATATCGAGAACAAAATTGCAGAACTCGAAAAGAAATTTCCTTCTCTTAACATGGTCATGGAGCCAAGCGATGATTCTATGAGCATTCCTGCAGAAGATGCTGGCATGAAGAGCAATAGTAAAATGCAAAAGTTCCCTTTTTTTGTTGGCAAAGATCTTGATGGTAATGATATCAAGATTGATGAACTCTTTAAAAAGAATGCTGTAACAGTTGTAAACTTCTGGTTCACTTCATGTAAGCCATGCGTTGGCGAACTTGGAGAGCTTGAAGAGCTTAGTAAGAAGCTTCAAGAGAAAGGTGGCGATCTCATCGGTATCAACACATTCACCCTTGATGGCAACAAAGCTGAGATCGCAGATGCAAAAGAACTTCTTGCCAAGAAAGGTGTTACCTACAAGAACGTATATTTTGATTCAAATAGTGAAGCTGGTACATTTACATCAGGTATCTTTGCTTACCCTACGACCTTTGTTGTTGACCGCAATGGTAACATCGTAGGATATCCTATTGTAGGAGCTATCACAGGTAAGAACCAAGCTGAAACGCTTAACAATTACATTAACCAAGCACTAACTTCTGACAAAATGTAATCGAGTAGGAGGCAACAGCCTCCTACTGTTGATTTTCAATTAAATCCTTGGGAAGGAAGCATTCCTTCAATTCACCATTGGAGCGTTCTACAGTAGTCCTTGTCTTGTAGACCTCTCTATGAAATGGTGTCATCTTCGAGCAATTCGTATCATTCCTTCGATCTATTATTGCTACATGTCCTGTATCATCTGCATAGTTTGAAAGCTTGAAGTTGTCATATCCCTTGTCTTCTACAGTGCTTGCATAAGTGAGAGGACATTTCTTCTTCAGTGCTATGGAGACCGAACTGTCTGCAACATTGGCTCTGGCAATCTCATATGCAGCGATGCAGCCATTGTCGTCGGTAAGGAAATGGAACTTGTATCCACGAAACCATTCGAATTTACCTTGACGGTTCTTCTTCGCTGTCCAGCCACAACCCCTTTGAAGCTCCCCTGCTAACTCTTCGTATGTACAGTAGTTCTTGTCTTGTAGACCTCAAGGACAAGTCGGCATATGATGTAGTAGCAGCAAAAATCATGAGCTATGCAAGAAGACACTCTCTGCAAACGATGAAATAGAGGCCATGGTTGCACAGCTTGAAGCACTTGGATAGACACCCGAGGAGATAAACAGGATATCAAATGCAGCCGTTGCGCTCTCAAACGTCACAGGAAGGAATCTATCCTCTTCGATGACCATTCTGCTTGGCACTCAAAGGGACAACAACACAGCTAAGGAAGATGGTAATCGACCTAAAGGGAATCACAGATGAGGAATTGAGGCAAGGAGCCGCAATCGATGTCGTCATAGGACAACTTGTCTCATACTCCGATAAGATGGCAAAGCTCGACTCATCACACAAAGCTGCCATTCTAGCCTTCATGCTGAGCGTAGAGACAGATGAAAGACTAAGATACAAAGCTATTAAATAATGATATCTGATTATAATATATATAGATACCTAGGGGTCGGTCTGAATCTCTAGCGTTAATTCAGAACATTGCGGGACCCCAAGTCTCGTGCGCAAAAATTCAAATTCAAACATGGTATTAACCCCCAAATTTCCAGGGAACATAAACCAAAGGTTTATTCAAATAAACCTTGGTAGGAAAGTGTTTGAAAACAATCAAAGATAAATCAAACAAAAGGACTGACTATGGCAAAGGACGGAACACGGATAGGTGGAGCTAGGGTCGGTGCTAGAAGAAAGAAAAAAGCCCTTGTCGATAAAATCAATGAAGGCAAGAAAACAGAAACAATTGAATTCTCCACTCCTGTCTTGAAAGGAGAGGATATGCCTCCTATCAAGGATTACATGATTGCAACCCAAAAGAATGGAGAGAAGTTCATTGCAAAAGATGTGTATGAAGACACGTGGACCTGGCTTAAGGAAAGACAATGCGAAAGCGTTGTAAACCCACAGCTTGTGCAGCAATACGCCATGGCGATTGGAAGATGGGTACAGTGCGAGAACGCAGTCTCTGAATATGGCTTCTTGGCAAAGCATCCAACAACAGGCGCAGCCATTGCGTCTCCTTACGTTGCCATGAGTCGCGAGTATCTGAAGCAAGTGAATCAATGTTGGTTCCAGATCCTCCAGCTTGTAAAGGAGAATTCCACCTCTGATTTTACAGGACGCACACCACAAGATGATTTGATGGAGCGTCTTTTGACAGGAAAATGAAAAATGGAAGAAAGATTAACTATGGGTAGCCTCTTTGATGGATCTGGAGGCTTTCCCCTTTCTGCTCTTATTGCAGGAATAGAGCCAATATGGGCATCAGAGATAGAGCCGTTCCCAATACGAGTAACAACAAAGCGCTTTCCAACTATGAGGCATCTCGGATCCATAACCGAAATCGATGGTGGAGAAATAGAGGCTGTAGATGTAATTTCAATGGGCTCTCCTTGCCAGGATTTATCCATCGCTGGCAAGCGTGAGGGGCTTGTTGAAGGAAAACGCTCAAGCCTTTTCTTTGAGGCTCTAAGAATAATCCATCAAATGAGGGGGAAAACAAATGGAGAAAAGCCAAGATACATTGTTTGGGAAAACGTCACAGGAGCACTCAACTCGTCTAAAGGTAAGGACTTCAGAGCGGTCATCGAAGGCATTACAAGAATCAAATGCCCCGAAGTGTCTATACCTGAATGTGAGAAATGGACGAGAAGCGGACTTATCATGAAGAATGATTTCTCTCTTGCATGGCGAGTACTCAATGCCCAATACTGGGGAGTTCCCCAGAGAAGAAAACGCATCTACCTTGACGCAGATCTTGATTCATCAAGTGCCGGAAAAATACTATTTGAGTCAGAAAGCTTGCCTCGGAATTATCAGAAGAGCATCAGAGCGTGGCAAGAGACTCCCAGAAGTATTGGAGTTAGCCTTCCTAAGACAGGCACAATCTACCTAAACGACCAAGGGGGCGAGCGCATGGACATCACGAATGATTTCACTGCGACCCTAAGAGCCCACAGCTCAAATCCCCCTCTTGTCTTTCAAAACCATGCTCAGGATTCAAGGATAAAGGGGCCAATCGATGTTGCTGATACAATTTCCTCAACTTATGGGACTGGAGGAAACAATCAGCCTCTTGTCTGTGCAACTCCTAAGCTTGTGAAAATAAGGTGTGGTGTTACAGGCCAAGGTGGAAGGGGCGCCTTACAAATTGGCGACCATTTCGTGTAATGGAAGCGAACAGACATTGTTCTCTATCAGATGCTTGAAGTTTCATCTTTATGCACCCTTATTAAGAATACACATTGGTTGATCATCCCTCCTGGATTGGTGTTTTATCTTTTACAGAGACCTGTATGTATGTCCTTTTGGAAACCTCTAGTTAAGAAATGGATGAAGAGGAAACTGCGATGACTGAGATTATTTCAATCATTGTAGCTTTAGTGCTTGGACTCTTTGGGCTTAACGTGATGAAGTCAAATAAGATTAAAAATCAGAAAAAGGAAATCAAAACAAAGAATGAAGTGATCACCAAAAAGAAAGAGGAGTTGAAAACAATCAATGAAGTTCAGAACAAAATCAAGGAAGCTGAATCAGCGCCCAAGCCCGAAGAAACGAAAATGCCTGAAGCTGGCGATGTTGCTTCTCGCATTGAGCGTCTTAATAAGCTGCACAACAACTGAGCTACCTAATGATGATAAATCCTATTATGCAATCCTTGTTGATATGATTCCTCCGCTACCTTCCATTCCATCTTTCCCTGAGTTATCTTGGGAATTCAAGGATGGAAGGTATTCGATTGATGAAGCTGATGCTGATAAGCTTTTGGACTACGGAGAAAACAAACTTCCACTATATCGCTACCAAATGGATGTGTACCAAGCCTCTTTGGAAAGCATCAAAGAGGCTTTTTGAAAACTTTACTACATTGTGCTGTTATAATGAATTGTGTAATTATTTTTTCTGATGAGTAAATCCCATTCTTCATCTTTATTTATTTGCCACCATTCTGTTGAAGATCCTTCATAGTGGATATCTTTTAGTTTTGGACAGTATGGAAAAATAAATATAAACATATCTCCACATCTTAAAATAGGGCTGTGGAGATTTTTTGTAACCTTAATACATTTGTATTGTTTCTCATTATACAGTTTTATAAGCTGTGAGCCTTGCTGTAAAAATATATGTTGCAATAAGATATAAACATACAGTAGATTTTAATTAGTCACTAAACTAAAAAGGAGACAAACAAATGAAACGAATCCCACTTATTAGCTTAGCGCTACTAGTGGTCTTACTATCTCTTATCGGATGTAAGGATTCACCGAATAATCATCCTGGAGATCATGGGAACGGTAATGAAACTGTTATCCATGATGCGCTTTCACAAGGGCTATCTATACCATTCACCAAAGGAGAAGATACAGCTGGTATCACTTTAAAAGTCTCTCTTGATAATGACAACAAGTTCAAAAACGTTAAAGTAGGCGATGATGTAACTAGTTGGTTTGGAAACACTCTTGATAAAAATGTTAAAGCTATCATCAGAGAAGTTTCTTCTGGGCCTGTAACAGCTAGAAATGTGGAAGAACATCCTACATCTATCACTATTGGTTTTGAAGGATCAGCTGAAACAGTATCAGAAAATATCTCGATAACTATTCCTGAAGGATTTTTGTATAATCACGTAGGTCCTGTAAATGTAGTAATAGAGGATCAAGTTTATACAGTTCTCTTTTCTTATCCTGAATCCAAAGAACCTATTGTTGTAAAAGTAAAAGCAGGAATGGTTGTAGCAAAACCAACTACAGCTCAGATCGGTTATAAAATAGATAATTGGGTCTTCCGAATCATGAAGGATGAATATCCTTTTGATTTTTCAACCCCTATCACAAAAGATATAAACCTTTGGGGTAAACCAAAAGAGTATACAGTAACCTTTAATTACTATGATAGCACTAGTACTACAAGGTATGTTTACGAGGAACAAACAGTAGTAGCTCCTACTAATACTGATAGGCCGGAATATGTCTTTGAGGGGTGGTTTTTAAATGGAGCTAAGTTTGATTTTAATACAAAGATAAAGCAAGATCTCACATTAGAAGGTAAGTGGAGCCCAAAGACGTACAAAGTGACATTTGTTTACTATTCCGGAAAAGCTAACAATGTTGTTGAAGTAGAGTCTGGGAAGACAGTATCTGCTCCAACAGATACTGCAAGAAGTGGGTTCAATTTCAATGGATGGTATTTGGATGAAGCTGAATTTGATTTTAGTACTCCAATATCAAAAGACATCACTTTGAAAGGAACATGGTATGATGCAAATAGTAGTGTCATTGTCAATTGGTATGTTGGAAATGACAAGATTAAGAGCACAACAGCACCTCTTGGAGGTGTTATAACACCTATTGCAGACCCTAATGACAAAAAAGAAAGTATTGCAGATACATTTAAGCATTGGACTTCTGATCCAAAAACTAAGGAGCTGTTTGATTTCAATACTCACAAAGCCCTAGAAAACATTGATCTATATGCAGTATGGAATGAGTTATATGTTGGATCAAAGTATACTTTAAAAGAGTATGTAGGTACTGATAAAGAATTAAAGAAAAATGGTATTGAGGTATATATCATAGCCAAACGCAATAATCCAGATACTCAATATAGCCTTCCTGATGATTATCCATATAAATACATAGGGATAGATAATACTCATGACCTTTCTTATTACATAGTGGGAACAGATCATAAGAATAGTGATAGATATACATCTGGAGTAGGTGCTGTCTTAATCCCTTGGTCAGTAAATCCTGATATCTTAACAGGTGGTACTGGAGAAGGTTTAGGTGATGGCTATTTCAATACCCTAAAAGCCTTAGACAAAAAAGGTAGCTTGTTTGATGTGGCTGGTGGTGAAAAAATAACTACATTGTGGGATTGGTTATTGCAATTTAGGTCAATGATTGATGGAGATAATGGAAAGAATTGGTTTGTTCCTTCATCGAGCGAGGCTTTGAAGATTGGGAACAGAAATAATAGTTCAAGTACTGGATTGTGTACTTATTGGTCTAGTACTGAAACAAACAAGAAATATTTTGGGGATTGGGTAGCTGCAGAAACAGCAAAGTATGTATTTGCTCACGAATTCTATAGGCCAAGTACACAAACAGTTGGAAAAACTAGTACTTGCAGAGCTCGTCTTTGTAGGGGTCTCTAGAATATAAAAGTAAATAAGAAGTGGGCTACTTCGCTAGTCAGGGAGTAGTCCACTTTCATTTTTAACTCAACAAGTTGTTAATAAACTGTTTAGCATTCATTTCGATCTTTGCTGAGAAATCTTCAAAAGAAGTAACATTTGAAGGGATGACCAATCCTTCAGCTTTGATCATACCTCCATTACCATTTAAAGTCTTGCTCTTTAAACATGAGTTTACAGCCCTTTCCTTTATAGGATATAGAAAGACCCCTGTTTTTGGGGTTGGATTTAAGATATGAAGGTAGGTTATCATCTGATGAAGGTCCTCTCTGTCAATCTTTTCAACCGAATCAGCCATCGACTTATATTTTGCATCTAAGACATATTCATCATTATAAAAGTCAGGGTATCTAAAGCCTATCTTATCATCAAAAAGATAGATCTTTCCTTCTCCTGTTTTATTGTTAGGGTGCTTAAATTGGTGGCTAGCTAGTAGAGTATTTAGATAAGCTTCCCACAGCCATGCAACATCAAATAGGAACCCATATATCTGGCTTTTACTCTCATTAGCGGTTATGATGACGCTTGGGGCGCTTGAAGACGGTTGAACCTGACAATGGTAGAGCGCTTCAGAGCGTACCTGAGTGTACCTGATAGCTCCTGACCGCACCTGAGTGTCCCAAACATCGTAATCTAGACCGTTTTAGATTGGCTAGAGTGGCTAGAACGTCCAGAACGGCTAGTTCGTCTAGACTGTCCAGATCGGAAACTTCATTCAATGCAAAGATGAAGAATGTCCCCAAAACCATATAAAGGATACCGTCATAGTTTGAAAACGAGGGCTTTGGGGAGTGTTGACGAAAGTTTTTATATGTTTTAACATATAAACATGCCAACGGTTTTTAGATGTCTGGATTTGCGTGTTGTTTTGAATTCAAGGGGTAGAGAGCATAACCCTCCATATGTCCATGCGTATTACAAGGATGATTTGGCTGTGGTAAATATCCAAACTTGCGAAATTGTTTTCAGGGCACATTCCAAATTCGCAATTCATTAAAGTCAGGGCTTTTATAGATGAAAACAAAGATGAGTTGTTGAAATTATGGGATGAGGATCCTCAGAATTTTGAGAGGTTCAAGTAATGGTTGAAAGAATTGCATCAATAAAATTGAATGACGACATCACAATTGAAGCGGTCTTTTATTCAGGTATCGTCAAAAACTTTGACGTGAAGAATTTGTTTGATAGATGGCCTCAATACAGAGTTTTGAAAGAAGACACAGCCATTTGGTATGGAGCCAAGCTTCTACCTCAAGGATCTGGTGTTTACTTCAATGATGAACTAGACCTAACTGCTGAAGAAATTTGGAATGAGGGTTCATTTGTAAGAAAAGTTATCACAAAGACCATCCTGCAATTGGCCTTCTACATTGCAAAGACTAGAGAAGAGATGAAACTTTCTCAAACCCAGCTTTCGAAGAAGACTGGAATCACTCAGTGTGACATCTCCAGAATAGAAGGGGGTGTTGCAAATCCTACAATTGAAACGCTTTCAAAGATTTGCGAGGCATTGAACCTTGAAATAAAGGTTTGCAGGTCAAGTTCAAATTAGTGTGTAAATTCACCTCTGGCTAGCCTCACAAACGTACTGGCGATTTCTCTTCGAATAAACTTGTAAGGGAGGGCTGACCGCTTTGAATAGCCTTTTTCCCTTCATTTACAACATAACCATTGAAACGTGGTTGGTACTGGCAACTCCGGTTGTTCTTTTTGAATATTAATGTGTCAGTGTTGAATTATGCGTTTTCGTAACTCTCTTGCTCTTTTTTAGACATCCAAACGACACAGTGTGTCAAAATGATACAGAAAAGGAGCTTGGAGAATGGACTGGTTCAAAAAGACCCATTCTTGGTGTGCCTCTTGGATTTGCATCAAAACAGCCTTTTGAACATAATTCCATTATAACAAAGAAATTATAAAGCTTGGCACGGAAAATGCTATACTATAGGTGTTGGTTGAAGGCGAAAGCCAAAGGCCAACGGAAAACAAAGAATTGAAAGACATGGAGGTCTTATATGAACTATTTGATGACAAGAAACGCTGCTAATGATTTTGATACATTCTTCAATGACATGCTTGGAAACTGGGGTGTAAGGAACAGCTCAATCCCATCGGTCGATGTCTATGAAGACGAAAAGGCCTACTACCTTGAAGCTGAGCTTCCTGGATATACACAGGATGAAGTGAACGTTCATGTTGAAAAGCATGTGCTCCACATTTCCTCCGAGAAGGTCAACGAGAAGAAGGAGAACAAGAAGTTCTTGGTTCGCGAGCGCGGCTATGTGAAGTTCGATAGATCCTTCACTCTCCCTGAAGGCATCAATGAGAGCGGAATTGAAGCTGAGTTCTCCAATGGCATCCTCAAGGTGACACTTCCAAAGACACCTGTCGAACAGCCAAAGAAGATCGAAGTCAAGATCAAGAAGTAAAAGAAGCAATATGAAGCAAGTTTCCGTAGGTGCGACCCATCGTTGATGGCGAGCATCTGCGGAGTCTGATACACAATCTCTCCTTTTTGTTTTGTTGTGGTCACCAATTCAGCGATATGGTTGGTGGCCACTTTTTATATCCAATACATGACAGGTACACGGCAGGGACACAATGCAAAGCATGAGCACTTGCCAAAAAACTGGACTGTCAGCATTATCGGCACGGAACGAGGAGAATTCCAAGTGCGTTGGCGCAGGCATGGAAGCATGTTGCCAACAAGAGGGGAATTGTCATGGCAACGAGGGATTTGACTGTTGGCAGGGCAATAGGAGAGGATGTGCTTGCGTCCGTTGGAGACAGAGAGAGTGCCACCCTTGTACTTTCGTACAGGTTGGGCTATCGTGGAATCAAATTCTCGTCACCGCTTGCGTGGATTGGGTTCCACATCGTTGTGATTCCCGCCCACTACAATGCCATGAGGCGTTTTTGGACGAAAAGGAGAAGATGATTGGTCTACATCGTGAGTGCACCCCAAGGCAAGGGAAAGACCTCATATCTTTCGAGGTTGGTTGAGTCCAATGAGTTTCACGAATCGTTTGGAGGGATTTTGGCCTTATCATCACCTGAAAAACATGAATACTATGCAAAAAACATAGAAACAGGTGAAACTAGGCTATTGATGAGCGACCGCTCTTCTCTTCAAGGCCCGTCCATAGGCCGTTTTTCATGCAGACAGGAAACATTCGACTGGGCATCCAAATGCTTGTTGGAATCAAAAATGAAATGCATGGTCATTGACGAAGTAGGGCGTTTGGAGCTGCAGGGACACGGCTATGCAAATGCCTTAAGAACCCTTCTTGAAATGCAAAAGGAACTGTACATTGCAGTGCGCGACAAGTTCGTTGACGATGCAATCAAAGAGTTTGGAATCAAAAATTATGAGCTTATCGAAGCGTCCACACGGGAAAGCCAAAAGCATATATATGAAAGAAGCCAGCACCGCGAATGAAGTGCCGGCTTTCTTTTGTACTTGGGTTTGTCCTTAGGTTTGTCCTTAGTGACTCAATCCATGTCCAGTTCTTCAAACTGCGACTTGTAGAGTGCGGCGTAGATGCCGTTCCTTTCAAGAAGCTCCTTGTGCGTCCCTTGCTCCGCAATGCCCTTGTCCTGAATGACGAGGATACGGTCAGCCTTCACGATTGTGGAGAGGCGGTGGGCAACCACGAAGCTTGTCCTTCCTTTCATAAGCATTGCCATGCCGGCCTGTACAAGCTCCTCGGTTTGGGTGTCTATGGCGCTTGTCGCTTCATCCAATAGAAGAATCTTTGGATCTGCAATGAGGGTTCTGGCCAGGGCAACAAGCTGTTTCTGGCCTTGGGAGAGGGACTCTTGGGAGACCCTGGACTCAAAGCCATCGGGCTGAGCCTTGATGAATTCGTCCAACCCAAGTTTGTGACATGCGTTCTCAATTTCGTCCTGCGTGGCGTTTGGTTTGCCATAGAGGAGGTTTTCCTTTATTGTGCCGGAGAAGAGGAAGGAGTCCTGTGTCATGACACCAACGTTCGAGCGCAGGGAGGAGAGCGTGACCTTGGAGATGTCCTGGTCGTCTATGAGGACATCTCCTGAAGTTGGGTCGTAGAAGCGCGAGAGAAGGTTGACTATCGTGGTCTTGCCAGCTCCTGTGGGTCCTACAAGGGCTATCATCTGGCCAGGCTTGACGTTGAGCGTAAGGTCGTGGAGGACCTCTACGTCAGGTTCGTCAGGGTAGGCGAAGTTGATGTGCTCGAAATCCACCTTGCCGTCCTTGACGACAAGAGTCTTTGCATTTGGCATCTCCTGGAGAATGGACTGCGTATCAAGCAGCTCATAGACCCTTTCTGCACTTGTAACCTGGTTTGTGAACTGGTTGAACGCTGCGGCAAGAGCTCTGATAGGCTGCCAGAACAGCGATATGTACGATGCAAACGCTATTAGCTCTCCAACGGATGTTGCTCCAAGCTTGAGCCATTTGACGGCAAAGAGATACAGGATGAAATATCCTATTCCCTGAGACCATGCTATGACAATGTTCAGGAGGTCTGATCTTCTTACTGCCTTGACCCATGAATCGTTGACCTCCTGCATGGTTCTATCGCCCTCCTCAATGGTCTCCTTCTCTGCATTGAAGGCCTGAATGACCTTGATTCCCGTGTAGGATTCATGGGTGTAGGCGTTCATGTTGGAGTTCTTCTGCCTGTAGTCCATCCAGTTCTTGAAGCCTTTGACCATTATAACCGTAAGGCTTGTAACAAGAAGTGGAAGGACAGCAAAGGCTGAAAGGCTCAGTACGGGGTTGAGTACCAGCATGATGACTATTACGGCTATTATGAGCGCCAGGTTTGGGATGAGCGTGGCAATGAGCCTTGTGAACATATCCTTTAGGGACGAAACGTCGTTTATGAGACGGCTCAGTATCTTTCCCGTAGGTCGTGAGTCAAAGTAGTAGAGTGACAAGGTCTGAAGATGGTCGAACGCCTGCTTCCTAATGTCGTATATAATCTTGTTCGTGACAACAGCCAGAATCTTCTTGTAACCCATTGTGAGAAGCCATATCGCAATGCCAAGTCCTGCGGCAATGACAATGGTTCGTATGAGGCCGTTTATGTCTCCGTTCGCAATGTCAACGTCTACGGCCCTTTGGCTGAGGGTTGGCATGACTGCCACTATGAGGGTCTGGAGTATTATCATTATGATGGCCAAGACCGTCTGAAGCTTGTAGTCCTTCAGATAGGCTATGGTCCTGATCATTGTGTTCCGTTTGCTGGTCTTTGCGACCCTTTCGTCCTGTTTGTAGGTGTTTACAGCCATTATCTTGCCTCCTGCACGCCGGACTCTTGGATCCCAACGGCTTCATTTGCATCCATGGACTCCGGTGCATCGTCAGGGTACTGCGTCATATAAGTGTGGTAGTAACTTCCCTTGAGCGCCATGAGCTGGTCGTGCGTTCCACGTTCGGCAATGCGACCGTGGTCGAGGATTATGATTTCATCGGCATCGCGCACCGCTGAAATCCTGTGGGCTATTATCATCATTGTGATTTTACCGTGTTTTCGTATGGCCTTTTGGACCATCTTCTCCGTCTCCATATCCAAGGCGCTTGTAGCATCGTCGAAAATGAGAAGGGGCCTTCCTGAAGCCAATGCCCTTGCAATTGAAACCCTTTGTTTCTGACCCCCTGAAAGACCAACGCCTTTTTCTCCAATGACGGTGTCATAGCCATCGGAAAGCTTGGAGATGAAATCATGGGCGGCTGCATCACGAGCGGACTGTTCAAGGATCTCCTGTAGGATCTGCCCCTTTTGACCTTTGTCAAGGTTGGAGTTTATGGTGTCGGAGAAGAGGAATATGTCTTGGGTTACGATGGCCTTTGAGCTTCTTGCACTGTAAAGGTCAAGGTCTCTAAGATCTATTCCATTTGTTCGGACAGCTCCGGAACTTGGGTCTATGAACCGCATTGCAAGGTTTGCTATTGTGCTCTTTCCGCTACCTGTAGCACCCATTATACCCAAACTTTTGCCTTCTTTAAGTTCAAATGAGACATCGTCCAGGATTCTCTTTCCGTTCACATCAAGCGTAACATGGTCGAACTCCAGCTCGCCGCAAGGCTTTTCCAAATGCTTTGGACCGTCCTTAATTAGAGGCTTTGCATCCAGGATTTTGTTTATCTTCTTGAGAGATGCCTTTGCCGATGCAATCTCTGTCAAAAGCCAGCCAATCTCCATCATTGGCCATGAAAGCTCGCTTGTGTACTGTGTCACCGCTGTGAGCTGTCCAAGCGTCATCTTTCCTGCAATGACCTGGATTCCAGACACTAGAATTGCAAGAAGAAGCATTATCCTTGCAAGCGCATCCATTGGGGTGATCCAGTTGGCCCAAAGGTAGTCCAGCTGCAACGAGTGCTTGTAGAACATCCTGTTGTGTCTGTCAAAGCGTTCCGATTCCGTCTTTTCGCGCCCAAAGGCCTTTACGGTTCTTATTCCTGAGAGGCTTTCCGTGGCACTTTGGTTCATGTCCGCAATGTCATCGGATCTTTGGTCCGAGAGCTTGACGCCTTTTGGCTCCGACAGAATCGCAAGCACGGCTATGACAGGCATTATAACCAAAGCCGCGATTGTACTTGCCGTGTTTATCCTCACAAGGCAGTAGGTCATATAAATGACATGGACTATTATCTCCACGAAGAATATGAATATGAAGCCCGTCGAGAAACCCACTGTCTCAATATCCTGTTTTGTGCGGCTCATGAGCTCTCCTGGGTTGTTCTCCCTGAAGAAGTACTGATCCTGCGCCATTATGCTGCGGAACGTGTCTCTTCTCATGCAGTTCTGCATGGCTGCGCTTATGCAGTCCGATGCGAACTCCTGTATGTACTTGAAGACACCGGTTATGAGATAGGATGCAAGAAGAGGGATTGCCAGCACAAAGAAAGCTCTTCCATTGCCAGCCACTATGCATGTATCGATTATCCTTTGTATATACTGCGGCCCCATGGCCGAGAAATACACTCCTGCCACCAGCCCTATTGCCGATGTCAGATAAAGCTTCCATTGCCTTGCGGCGTATTTGATGATTCTACGCATGTGAAAACCCAAAGCAGAAGGGAACCCCCATCATGGGAGATTCCTCAAAGTCGTTCAAAAAGCGATAACCATATCCACCTTGCGGTCATGTGGTTGTGTCGGTAGATATCCCAGAAGCTGGGACTTTCTGCAAATTCCTATTGGGGTTACATCGCCGCCACTGGCTTTCTTCAAAACTTGGTCATAATAGCCTGAACCTCTTCCCAGTCTGGTTCCGTCCTCTGTGAAGGCGAGCCCGGGTACCAAGACGACTACAGCTACGTCTTTAAAAAATACACTGTCAACTATACTTGTTATTTCATAAGTGTCAACCGTTCTGGTTCCATTTTCCAGTTTTATCAGCCTTTTGCGCCAATCCTCCTTCGCCATACGAAACACTCCCGGCTCAAGGTCTGGAAGCAACACCTTCTTGCCGTCCTCTATGGCTTTGTCAACCACAAGCGACACGTCCACCTCGCTTCTAAGAGGGCAGTAGCCCACCAAGACCGATGCCTTTGTATACGCTTCAAGTGATGTTATCCTTTGTTCGACATCCTTTGCGTCTGGTCCGGCAGAGGTCTTTAGCAAAGCGAGCATCTCTTTTCTTATAAAGGCTTTGTCCGTTCCAATCGTAGCGCATCACTCCTGCAGTTCATATATGAAAAGAGGCAGCCTTTGAGCTGCCTCTTCATTGTGTATGCCGTCTCCAGGAATCGAACCAGGGACACAAGGATTTTCAGTCCTTTGCTCTACCTACTGAGCTAAAACGGCGTGCAAGGGTATGTATAACCCAAAGAGAAAGGACTGTCAATAGGTTTTCCTGCAAGCAGATTGAAAAAAACTTTTGTAGCATAGTAGAATCGTTCGTATGGAAAACTATCAGGCAGCGATGAACTTTGAAGCCATTGTCATGGCGTTGGGGAAGAACGACAGCTACTGCTCGTCCCTTATGGACGAGATAGCCACTCGTTGCAGCATAGATGAGGCAATGCCATTCAACATGGCTGTATACAGCGAGGTGCTTGATGTTCCGGATGCATGGTTGGAGGAGGCCTATCTCAAGTGTCGCAAGGCGTTCGAACGTCTTGATTCCAATGTCTCCATAATAGATCGTTCAAGCCCTCTCTGGTGTCCTGACATCAAAGGGGTGCGGTATCTATATCTCAAGGGGGATACCAGCCTTCTTTTGACTCCCAGCATAAGCGTAGTTGGCACCCGCAGCCCTTCGCAAAGGGGGGTCGAGCTTGCCAAGGAAGTTGTCGATTCCCTTGGAGAGAGCGGTTTCACCATTACAAGCGGTCTTGCCATGGGAATAGATGGGATAGCCCATATACAGGCTTTGGCTAAGGAAATTCGCACTATTGGGGTTATTGGGACATCGGTCTGTGATGTGTATCCCAAGCAGCATGAACGCCTACAGGCCCTTGTGGCCCAGCATGGCCTTCTCGTGTCGCAGTTCGCACCAAGCCGTATCGTGCAGCGTTACTATTTCATGCAGAGGAATCTCCTTATGAGCCAGATAAGCCGCGCAAGCCTTGTCGTGGAGGATAGGGACGGCGGCGGAGGCGTGCAACAGGCACAGTACAGCATAGATCAGGGCAAGAAGGTGTTCGTCCTACGGGAGACCGTGGACAACCGCACGTTCCTGTGGCCTCGAAAGCTAAAGGATCCTGTGGTGGTGTCGTCCCCAAAGGCCCTTGGCAACGTCGTGAAGAGGACCCTTCAGATGGAGCGTGCCTTTGCAAAGACGACGGACACACCAGACGAGGCACTTCGAAGGACCCAGTCGAGCGGCAGCATACGCAAAAGGACTTCAGGCAAGGTTTCAGACAGCGCTGAAAAAACGGCTTCACGCAGGGCTCAGTTTGACTCGAACGTACAGCCTGAGCTGTTCTGAGCTCTGTCTATGACACGGGGCGTATAGCTGGCTTTGCAACTGCTTTGGCATCCTTTCCAATTATTGACTAGAACAACGCATAAAGCTAATATCTATGGCATTATGATACCAATGACAGCTAACGAATTAAGAAAGAAATTCATCGACTTTTTCGTGGAAAGGGGACATGTGCAGATAAGCGGCGCATCGGTCATCCCTGAGAACGACCCGACCGTGCTTTTCACGACGGCTGGAATGCATCCTCTCGTTCCATACCTTTTGGGGCAGGAACATCCTTCTGGAAAGAGGCTTACTGACTACCAGAAATGCATCAGAACAGGCGACATAGACAGCGTAGGCGACCCTCATCACCTCACATGCTTTGAAATGCTAGGCAACTGGTCCCTTGGCGACTACTTCAAAAAGGAGATGATTCCCTGGAGCTTCGAGTTCCTCACCAAGGTGCTTGGAATCCCCGTTGAGAAGCTTTCCGTCACAGTATTCGCAGGCGAAGACGGCATTCCACGCGACACAGAGAGCGCAGAGCTTTGGCACAGCATGGGAATTCCATACGACAGAATCTTCTTCCTGCCCCGTGAGGACAACTGGTGGGGGCCAGCCGGCGAGACCGGACCCTGCGGGCCTGACAGCGAAATGTTCATAGATACAGGTCGTCCTGCATGCGGTCCGGACTGCAAACCTGGCTGCAAGTGCGGCAAATACTTTGAGGTCTGGAACGATGTATTCATGCAGTATAGAAAGACCTCGGACGGTCAGTTCGTGGAGATGGATCGTAAGTGCATAGACACCGGAATGGGCATTGAACGCACCATTGCAATCCTTCAGGGCAAGAAAAGCGTATACGACACAGAGATCATGCAGCCAATCCTGTCCAAGATTGCAGAGCTTTCTGGCATAAAGTACGGCGACAGTGAGAAGACCGATGTTTCCATGCGCATCGTGGCCGACCACATAAGGACAAGCACTTTCATCCTTGGGGATCAGAGGGGCTGCACACCTTCCAACGTTGGACAGGGCTACATCCTTAGAAGGCTCATAAGAAGGGCTGTTAGAAACGGAAAGCATCTTGGAATAGAGGGCGCATTCCTTGCAAAGGTTGCACAGGTCGTAATAGACCTCTACGGCGAGCCTTATCCAGAACTTCTAGAGAACAAAGAGAAGGTCTTCGATGAGCTTACACAGGAAGAGGTGAAGTTCAGCGAGACATTGGAGAAGGGAGAGAAGCAGTTCGACAAGATGATGTTCTTCCTTGACAAGCAGGGAGTGAAGGAGCTCTCCGGCGGTTCTGCATTCAAGCTCTACGACACCTATGGCTTCCCAATCGAGCTCACAAAGGAGCTTGCAGCGGAGAAAGGCTTCACTGTTGACGAGAAGGGCTTTGAGGAAGCCTTTGCAAAGCATCAGGAATTGTCCCGCACCGCTGAGGCCGGTCAGTTCAAGAGCGGTCTGGGAGATCACAGCGAGCAAACCACAGCCCTCCACACTGCAACCCATATGCTTCAGGCTGCCCTTAGAATGGTACTTGGAGACCATGTACAACAGAAGGGTTCCAACATAACCCCAGAACGTCTTAGGTTCGACTTCACCCATAATGAGAAGATGACCCCTGAGCAGATCAAGGCGGTAGAAGACATAGTCAATGAGGAGATAAAAAAGGACCTCATTGTTACAGTTAAGACCATGAGTCCAGAGGAAGCCCTCAAGGAAGGGGCGATGGCTCTCTTCTCAAGCAAGTACGGCGAGCAGGTCACTGTCTACTCCATTGGAGACTTCTCCAAGGAAGTATGTGCTGGTCCACACGTTGAGCACACGGGCGATATGGGTCACTTCCATATCCTAAAAGAGGAAAGCTCATCGGCGGGTGTCAGAAGAATCAAGGCGGTTCTTGAGAGATAGTTTTTGTTTTGTTTTGAAGCGGCTTTGAAAGAGGCCGCTTCATGTTTTCTTGACGTTTCCCATTTCTATGAGTTCCATAGTTTGGGAAGAGGTTTGGTATGGATCAGAAGTATATAGAATCTACATTGGAGCTCATTGATTTCATAAACGACAGCCCTTCGTGCTATCACGTTGTGGCAAACGTTGCTGGTATGCTTGAGAATGCAGGATGCACAAGGCTGGAAGAGGGGAAGAGATTCCACCTTGAGGCTGGAAGCTGCTACTACGTCATACGCAACAGCTCGGCTGTCATTGCCTTCAGGGTTCCATCGGATTTCGATGCTTCCAAGGATCCTGCCGGCTACCGCATAGTGGCCGCCCATACCGATTCCCCTTCGTTCAAACTCAAGGCAAACCCTGAGCTTCCTCTTGGAGAGTCCTATACAACCTTGAACGTTGAGGCCTACGGCGGAATGCTCATGGCTCCGTGGTTCGACAGACCTCTTTCCATTGCAGGCAGGGCATTCGTGAAGTCCAATGGCGACGATTCAAACAATGACTCCATCGTTGAACGCTTGGTTGATTTCGATAGGGATCTGTGCCAAATAGTCAATCTTTGCATACACCAGAACAGAGAAGCGAACAAAGGCTACGAGTACAAGGTCCAAAAGGATATGCTTCCTCTTCTTGGCTGTGGAAGCCTCAAGGGGGCGGTTAAGTCCCTCGTGGCAGAACAGCTGGAAGTCTCTGAAGAGGATGTCCTTGATACTGAGCTTTTCCTCTACAACAGGATGCGCGGTTCCATTTGGGGATTGGACGATGAGTTCTTCTCCTCTCCAAAGATAGACGACCTCCAGTGCGCCTACACCGCAGTGAAGGCATTCATCAACGCAGGTGACTCCAAGGACGGACATATCCAAATGGTGGCGCTTTTTGACAACGAAGAGGTTGGAAGCGGAACCAAACAGGGTGCTGACAGCGATTTCCTCGTACAGACGATAGCCCGCATAGGAGGAGCCCTTGGCTGGGACTACGAGGCTCAGTGCATAGCAAAGGCCAACAGCTTCATGGTGTCCGCAGACAACGGCCACTCCATACACCCAAACTATCCAGAGAAGTGCGATCCATCCAACAAGCCTGTGATGAACAAGGGTATGATGATAAAGTATGCTGGAAACCAGAAGTACACAAGCGATGCCGCATCTGGCGCCCATTTGATGAGCATCCTAAACAGCGCAGGTGTTCCATACCAGCTCTTTTTCAACAACTCCAACGTCACAGGCGGAGGAACCCTTGGAAACATATCCGGATCTCAGTTCTCCATTGCGAGCGTGGACGTTGGTGCAGCCCAGCTTGCCATGCATTCTCCTTATGAAACAGGCGGCACTAAAGACACATACAACCTGTGTGAGGGGTTCAAGGCGTTCTTTGAGGACTAAGAGTTTTGATCTCCAAAGTGAAAGGGCTTGGACTTAACATTGTTTTCAACCAAAATGGCAAATTTTTGATAAATGGTTGAAAATTTTCAACCATTTATCGGGTCTTCCGAGTTTTTGTTGGTCAATAGGAGAAAGAAGGT
>ULPT01056371.1_pt1 | contig 33520 bp, 30 predicted proteins | sample 1953751 | NCBI WGS metagenome assembly ULPT01 (sample SAMEA4835636, study PRJEB28245) | human gut metagenome | biome: gut microbiome; material: fecal sample | place: Denmark | collected 2008 | reverse complement strand
GGTAGAGCAAGGGACTGAAAATCCCTGTGTCGGTGGTTCAACTCCGCCCCAAGGCACCATTTTTATACGGATGGTGCGGCACAGAGTTTTCGTTCCAAACACCTCGCTGGTGTGGCTCAATGGCAGAGCAGCTGATTTGTAATCAGCAGGTTGTTGGTTCGACTCCGACCACCAGCTCCAAGCGTGGGAAGATTCCCGAGTGGCCAAAGGGAGCAGACTGTAAATCTGTTGGCACCGCCTTCGGTGGTTCGAATCCACCTCTTCCCACCAAAAAAAAGACATCGCAATGCGGTGTCTTTTTTTTATGCCGGGAATCGTGGATTCTGCGCGGTTTACACCGCGCGGCGCGTTGCGCCTGAACCACCTTTTCGGTGCTGACGCTCCACTTATGCAAGTAAACTTGCCCGTTCCGCTATTAAACGAATCCACCTCTTCCCACCAAAAAAGAAAGCATCGAAATTCCGATGCTTTCTTTTTTTGTGCGAAAGAGAGTGGATGAGATACCGCGTGCGTAAGCCGCGGTTCGCACCGTTGCGTATAGCAACGGCGCCGTTGTGCACTTAGTTTATCATTGTGCTACACAATGCAGCGTTTTGCTGTATATTTGATAACTGTCCAACGCCGAGGCTATCCACCTCTTCCGCATATTAGGGTGGATTCTGAACCACCTGTTTCGGTGCTGACCGTATCGCTGAAAAATTTTATAAGGTTGCCCATTCTCTTGTTTCACTTTTATTATAAATCTATTGTATTTCAATCAAAAAATGTGATATAGTATATATGCGACACATTTTAATAAACCTAATATGAAGGAGTGATATAGGCAAAAACGCACTCTCGCCTTTGTATTAGGGAAATGTGTCGCAACATTGAGAGTAACGTTTTTCGGCGTGTTCTCAATGAACACGCTTTTTTAATTGATTAAAAAATAAGGAGAGGATTATGATTTACACTACAACAAAATGTCCATATTGCGGTTGTTATACCAGAAAACGCGAAACCGGCGTGCCACGTGTTGATTTGGGACAAACCATATTAATTTGTCCTAGATGCGGAAAACCAATAATTGATCCAATAAACAAAGAATTTGAGTTTATGACGAAAATTCAACAAAGAAAATGGAGAACTAGAAATCTCGTATTAAATGCAATTTTTAGTGCTATTTTACAAATAGGACTCTTACTTTATTTATTTCTTTCAGGTATTATTAATGGATATACCGTTGCAATAGTATTATTCAGCATTCTACTAAGTATAAGATTAATATTTACTACATATGCGATTATTAAAATGTGCAAACAACATATCGGTGAACAAAAAATATACGAAAGTCTATTGCGTACTTCTAATGAAGAATACGTAAATATGTTAGTCAATAATGTTGCTTATAATAATAAAAAGTATAAATATAGACCATTAGATAATCGTACAGAATTGATTAATGAGTTAAAAAAGTATTCTACCGAAGATTTTCATAATTTAGCAGAAAATAATTTTAACAAATTAATTAATTTAAAAAATAACGATCAATCCGAAATAAAATCAATACCACGTAATGCAGATAATATGCGATATTTTATAGACGGAGGAATGATTCCAACGGCTATAGATGGAATAATTATGGCCGTTAAAGACCATAAGGATGAAAAGGAATATAATAACCAAAATGGTGCCGATGATAAAGCAATTGTGACAACCGTTGCTAAAGAAAGTAGTTTTCAAAAGTTAGTTAAAAAATTAAAAAGTTTTTTTAATTCAATAATTAAACACTTAAAAAAAATAGCCGCAAAAATAAAGAGTTTGTTTAATAAATCAAATAATAAAACAAATAAGGACTTTCTCTTGGAGTTAAAAGAACTATTTGATGATGGACTTATTACCGAACAAGAATATAATGAAAAGCGAAAACAATATTTAGATAAAATTTAACATTAATCCGCACGAAAAAAACCGCCCTTTCGGACGGTTTTTGTTTTGGTTTTGGGTTAAATTGATTACTTTGCGTAGTCGACGCTTCTGATTTCCCTGACAACCGTAACTTTGATTTGTCCGGGGTATTCGAGTTCCGCTTCCAACTTGTTGGCGATTTCTTTTGCAAGGAAAACCGTGGTGGTGTCGTCGACGACCTCGGGTTTGACCATAACGCGGATTTCGCGCCCTGCCTGAATTGCGTAAGACTGTTCGACGCCGTTGAAGGAATTTGCGATTGTTTCCAATTTTTCAATGCGCTTGACGTAGTTTTCAAGCGATTCGCGGCGTGCGCCGGGACGTGCGCTTGATATTGCGTCGGCTGCCTGAACAAGGACAGCCTCGACGCTTGTTGCCTCGATGTCGCCGTGGTGAGCCGCAACCGCGTGAATGACAGCCGCGCTTTCCTTATATTTTTTCAGCAAATCGACGCCGATCTGGACGTGAGTTCCCTCGATTTCGTGGTCAACCGCTTTGCCGATATCGTGCAAAAGCCCCGCGCGTTTTGCAACTTTGACGTCCGCGCCGAGTTCCGACGCCATAACGCCTGCAAGGAACGCGACTTCCAGCGAGTGTTGCAACACGTTCTGACCGTAACTTGTACGATATTTAAGTTTGCCCAAAATTTTGATAAGTTCCGGATGAATGCCGTAAATACCGCACTCGAACACCGCGTTTTCGCCCGCTTCTTTGATAAGTCCGTCAACTTCTTTTTTGACCTTGTCGACCATTTCTTCGATGCGTGCGGGGTGAATTCTTCCGTCCTGAATAAGTTTTTCAAGGGTGATACGCGCGATTTCGCGGCGTACGGGGTCGAATCCCGAAAGCGTAACGACGTCGGGGGTATCGTCGATGATAAGGTCAACGCCCGTCGCACTTTCAAGCGCGCGGATATTGCGACCTACGCGACCGATAATGCGCCCTTTCATTTCGTCGTTGGGGAGCGCGACAACCGAAACGGTGGTGTCCGTCGTGTGGTCGGCGGCGCATCTTTGAATTGCAAGCGAAATAATGTTTTGCGCTTTCTTTTCGGCGTTTTCTTTGGCTTCCGCCTCGATTTGTTTTGCGGTTTGTACCGCGTCCTTTTTCGCGCTGTCGATGAGCGCGTCCATGAGCTGTTGTTTTGCCTCGTCCCTGGTCATACCGGAGATTCTTTCAAGTTCTTTTTCAAGAAGGAATTGCGAATTTTTGAGTTTATCCTCGATAGTCTGCAACTCTTCTTCTTTGGATTGAAGTTGTTTTTTCTGAACTTCCAGTTGTTCCTGTTTCTTATCCAATGCGTCGTCTTTTTTGTCAAGGTACGATTCTTTGGATTGAAGACGTTGTTCGGTTTTCTGATACTCTGCTTTTCTTTCTTTTGCTTCCTTATCGATTTCCGCGCGAAGACGATGTTCTTCTTCTTTTGCTTCGAGCAAGGCTTCTTTACGAGCGGTTTTTGCCTCGACCTTAGCGTCTTCGATAATTTTTGCCGCCTCTGCTTTTACCTTATTTGCTTCCGATTTAGCGTTTCCGACTTTTATGTTATAATATTTCCAATAGCCGAAAACACCTGCGGCAAGTCCGAGTGCGAGTGCCGCGACCGCGATTCCTGCGATTGCGCCGCCCGACAAGACAGCAAGCAATTGTGTTGTAATGCTTGTCATTTGGTTTATATCCTCCTATATATTCATAAAACCGATTTATTTGCGCGCCGTCCGGCGCGTGTCGGCTTTAATTTCTTTGATTATGCGGTAATGCCACGGGGTGAGCCGTGGCAAAAATTACAAAATTATTTGTCCGCAAAGACTTTTTCACGGACTTTTTCGTTGATTTCGTTGAAAACGTCGGGATTTTTGTTAAGATAATCCAACGTTTTATCCCTGCCTTGACCGATTTTTTCGTCGTTGTACGAATACCAGCTTCCGCTTTTTTCGACAAGCCCCATATCGGTTGCGACGTCAAGCACGCAGCCTGCAAGGGAAATACCTTTGCCAAAAAGAATGTCGAATTCCGCAACTTTGAACGGGGGCGCGACCTTGTTTTTGACGATACGAGCCTTTGTGCGGTTGCCGATGACTTCCGCGCCGTCCTTAATCGTGTCGGCTTTTCTGATGTCGATACGCACCGACGAATAGAATTTCAGCGCTTTACCGCCCGTCGTAACCTCGGGGCTGCCGTAAATCACGCCGACTTTTTCACGAAGTTGGTTGATGAAAACGATACTGCAACGGGATTTGTTGCATATTGCGGTGAGTTTACGCATTGCCTGCGACATAAGTCTTGCTTGAAGACCGACGCTGCTGTCGCCGATTTCGCCGTCGATTTCCGCCTGCGGAGTAAGCGCCGCGACGCTGTCCACGACGATAAGGTCGATACTGTTGCTTCGGACAAGCGTTTCGGTAATGTTCAAAGCCTGCTCGCCGCTGTCGGGTTGCGCGATGTATAAGTCGTTGATCTGAACGCCGAGAGCCTGCGCGTAATAAGGATCGAGCGCGTGCTCCGCGTCGATAAACGCCGCCATACCGCCCTGTTTCTGCGTTTCTGCGATCATGTGAAGCGCGACGGTCGTTTTGCCCGAAGATTCGGGCCCGTAAATTTCGATAATTCTGCCGCGCGGAATGCCGCCTATGCCGAGAGCGATGTCAAGAGTAAGACAGCCCGTTGGGATTGCTTCGACCTTCTGAACTTCGGTCTCGCCGAATTTCATAATCGCGCCCTTACCGAACTGTTTTTCTATCTGTTGTAAAGCCTGTTCAAGGTTTTTTACTTTTTCTTTGGAATCGGTTGCCATATTTTTCTCCTTATATTTTATCGCCAAATTTTATTGTGTTTTGACGTAATTTTTCAAAATTTTGTTGATTTTTGAATATTTTTAAGGAATTATTGTCGTTTTACAACTTCGATATATTCCTTTAATTTCGTTTCCGAAAGGTTCGGGATTCTAACAAGAGTCGGGTCGAATTTTACAACAGGCAGGAAACACGCAACGCCCGCCTCCGTTATATTCGCCGCGTCGCCCACGCCGATCATCGTGAAAGAATCGGCAAGATTTTGCGTGGAAAACGCGATTCGCGAGGCAAAACATTGTTTGATAACGCCCGTTATGACGTCAACGTTTGTGCAATGCGTGTTCATAATAAGATGAATCCCCGCCGCTTTCCCGAGCCGCGCAAGGTTGTTTATCGCTTCTTCAAAGTCGTTCCGCTTTTCAAAAATAAAGTCGGCGTACTCGTCGATAACGATGATGACGTACGGATAAACGGGCATGCCGTTTGTAATCGCGCTTTGATTGTATTCGTAAACGTTCCTGACGCTGACGTGTTTGAAACGCTTGTATCTGACCTGCATTTCCTTGTAGGTTTCGTTCAGCATTTCAATGACCTCGTCCGAGTTTTTCAGGACCTTGTTTCTGTAAACGTTTTTGATGCCGACGAAGTCGTTATATTCGACGTTTTTCGGGTCGGCAAGAACAAGACTTATTTCGCTGGGCTTGTTTTTGAGCAAAAGCGTAATCAGAATATTTCTGATAAACGCCGATTTTCCCGTGCCGCTTGCGCCGCCGATAAGCAGGCTTGCAAGGTCTTTTAAGTTTGTGAAAACGTCTTCGCCCGCGTCGGTGCGCCCGACGTAAAACGCAAGGGGATCCTTGTTTTCGATGTCGGACAACTTCAAAACGTCGTTGTCGTCGGATTTTGAAAACTCTTTCGACAGCAACAAATAAAGTTTATAAAACGCGAAATCCGTCGATTTTTTGCGGATTTCCTCACGCGTGCCGGAAAAAATCTGTCTTTCCGTAAACGTTTTTCCGTTCAGACAAAAACCGAAACATACCGTGCCGACGGGTTTTTCAACCGTGCCGCCCGTAGGCCCTGCGATGCCCGTTGTCGAGACGGATACGGTAACGTCGCCTTTTATCAGCCCTTCCGCCATTTCCTTTGCGGTTTCTTCCGACACCGCGCCGTACTTGATAAGCGTTTCCGCGCTGACGCCCAAACGATTCATTTTTGCCTCGTTTGCGTAAGCGACGATGCCCTCGATAAACGATTTGGAAATCCCCGCAACGTCAACGAGCTTTGCCGCGACCTCGCCGCCGGTAAGACTTTCCGCCACCGAGATTTTCAGATTGTTTTCCATAAGAATCTGGGCGACGGCAACGTTAAGTTTTTTTCCGTCGACGAATTCGGGCACGTTAATCATGGTTTAAGATTTCCTCCACGTCGTTTTCTTTTTCGGTTTCGGACAAAGTTTTTGCGGGCAAATCCGTTGCGACGGGTTTTTTATCGGCAAGCACCTGCTTGTTTTTCAGGACGTAATTCACACCCGACACGATTGCGAAAAACGCGCCGATATAATACGTGATTTGTCCGAGCCAGTCAAAGAAATAAAAGGCTTTCCCCGCGATTTCCCCGGTTTGAATCGTGCTCATCGTCAGCGCGATAAGACCGATGTCCAGAAACGTCGTTTTGATTTTGCCGAGTTTGTCTGCCGCAAGCACGACGTTTTTCTGCACGGCGATTATGCGGAATGCGGTAATTATAATTTCGCGGCTTATGATAACGCCTGCGATAATCTGGTTGTACCATCCGGGAAGCGTGCCGTCGCCGACAAAGACAAACAGCATAATGACGACGATGACCTTATCGGCAATCGGATCCAGAAATTTCCCGAGGTCGGTCACGAGATTTCTTTTTCTTGCGATGTTGCCGTCGATAAAGTCGGTGCAGCAACAAAGTATAAACACTATGCACGCCGCGATTTCATGATACGGAAAATTCACGAAATATAAAATCGCAACGATGGGAATCAACGCGATTCTTGCAAGTGTTATTTTGTTTGGAAGATTAAGATTTTTCATTTCACTTCTCCAACGAGATCGTATCCGTTTGCGCCGGTAATCTTAACGTCGTAGAAATTGCCGACGTTCACAAGATTGTCGCTTGAAAACAGAACTTTCGCATCGACTTCGGGCGCACAGAATTCGGGACGACCGTAAAATATGTTGTTGTCGTAGTCGATACCTTCGTAAAGAACTTTCAAAGATTTACCGACATAGTTTTTGTTGTTTTCGAAAATCACTTTGCTTTGAAGCGCGGTGATGTTTTTAAGGCGTTTGTTTTTGACCGCTTGCGGAATCTGGTTTTTGAGTTTCGCCGCGGCGGTGCCGTCTTCCTTGCTGTACGCAAAAAATCCAGCGTAATTCAACTTATATTCGCCGATGAAGTCGTAAAGTTTTTGATACTGCTCGTCCGTTTCACCGGGAAAACCGACGATGAAAGTCGAGCGAATCGCGACGTCGCCGGCGTTTCTGATTTTTTCGATAATGTTTTTGATTTCCTTTTCGGACGTCCGTCGCCCCATCGTCTTTAATATCGTATCATCAATATGTTGCAAGGGAATGTCAACATATTTGCAAATTTTGTCGTTTTTTACGATATATTTTATAAGGTCGTCGCTTAAAAGCTCCGGATAGCAATACAAAAGCCTTACCCATTCGACGTCAAGCGACGTGATTTTGTCTAAAAGTTTTAAGAGAGCGTATTCGTTGTAAAGGTCGATGCCGTAACGCGTGATATCCTGCGCCACGATATTCAATTCCTTCACGCCGTATTCGTCAACAAGAATTTTCGCCTCGTCGTACAGACTTTCGATCGTGCGGCTTCTGAACTTCCCGCGGATTTTCGGAATCGCGCAATACGTGCAGTGATTGTCGCAACCTTCCGCGATTTTGAGATACGCATAATGATACGGCGTCGTCAGCACGCGTTTTGTCGACGGTAAGTCGCACGGCGTAAAGTCAACGACCTTTTTCCCCTCCTCAACAGATTTGATGACGTCGGCGATTTTGCTGTATTCGCCGATACCGAGGAATGCGTCCACTTCCGGGATTGCGTCGACGATTTCCTGCTTGTACCTTTCGGGCAGACAGCCCGTAACGATGATTTTGAAATCGCGTTCCTTTTTCTTTTCGACAAATTCCAGAATGGTGTCGATGGCTTCCTGCTGGCTTTTTTTGATAAACGCGCAGGTATTGATAAGTATTACGTCGGCTTCGTTTTCGTCCGCCGTAAATTCGATACCTGCGTCGCCCGCATAAGCAAGCAGGTTTTCGGTATCGACGCGGTTTTTATCGCAACCGAGACTTATTATCCCGAGTTTAACGCTCATTGTCCGTCCTCCGGCAGGTCGAATTCGGTGGAGTCGGGATTTTCCGCGACCGCGCCGTAAATCTGCATAAACTGCTCCATCGAGATAAGGACGTCGCGCTGTGTGTTGCCGCCCTTATTCGGCGATACGTAGCCCTTTTCTTCCATAAGCTCGACAAGGTTTGCCGCCGTGCCGTAGCCCACGCCGAATTTACGCTGAATGCGGGAAATCGACGCCTTTTGTTCCTTCACGCACATTTGCAGAGCGTCGATAAACTGTTTCGACTCCCCGTTTCTGCCGACGGGTGTATGGGCGTAACTGTTCCTTTGCGGGACTTCTTCGGGTTCTTTTTCTTCCTCGGGCTGCTTGAATATCGAGTTCTGAACGTCGGGATCGAAATATGCCTCGTTGTGCTCTTTGATATATTTTACGACTGCCGACACTTCCTCGGTGCTGACGAAGCAACCTTGCAAACGCTCCGGCTCGTTAAACGACTGCGGATAATAAAGCATATCGCCTTTGCCCAGAAGTTTTTCCGCGCCGCCTTCGCCCAGAATCGTGCTGCTGTCCGCGGCGGTTTTCAGCGAAAACGCTATACGCGACGGCAAGTTCGACTTAATCGTGCCGGTGATGACGTCGACGGACGGGCGTTGCGTCGAAATGATAAGGTGTATGCCCGCTGCGCGAGCAAGACGTGCAAGCGAGTTGATTTTATCTTCGATATTCCTTTTTTGTTGCGACATAAAATCGGCAAGCTCGTCAAAGATAATGACTATTCTGGGAAGTTTCACGACGCCTTCGTGTTCGCGTGCGTACTGATTGTATTCCGAAATATTTCTTGCGCTGATTCCCTTGAACAGACTGAATCTTCTTCTCATTTCGTTTATCGCCCAGTCAAGCGAGTTGACAGCCGCCGCAACGTCGTCGATTGCTTCCGGCACGAGAAGGTGCGGGATACCGTTGTACGGTCCCATTTCAACCATCTTCGGGTCGATGAGAATAAGTTTTAAGTCGGACGGGCCGTTTCTGTACAGCAAGCTTACGATAAGTCCGTTTATGCAAATGGATTTACCGCTGCCTGTGCCGCCGGCAATAAGAAGGTGCGGCATGGATTCCAGATCGCACACGACGTCCTGATTTGCAATGTCTTTGCCGAGCGCGAAAGTAAGTTCCGAATTGCTCCTGTTGAACTTTTCACCTTCAAGAACGCTCCTGAGAAGCACGGGGGTACGCACGTCGTTTGCGACTTCGATACCGAATGCGTCTTTCCCGGGGATCGGCGTTTCGAAACGGATCGCGCCCTTGACTTGCAGTTTCATTGCGATGTCGTCGGCATACTTCGTGACGTTACTGACCGAAATACCCGCGGGCATTTGCAGTTCGAAACGGGAGAACGTCGGACCTTGCGTAACGCCTACAACCTTTGCGTTGATATTGAATTCCATAAAGACTTGTTCGAGTTTTTCGATTTTTTCCGAAAAGTCTTCCGCAACGATGTCCGAACGACCTTTGTTGAGAAGGTCGATGGGCGGCGCGTAATAAGGTTTCTTTTGTTGTTCCAGAAGAATGCTCTGGTCAAACGAGATTTGTCCGTCGTCCTTTTTCGCGGGGGTAACCGACACGGTTTTTGCGTTTTTCCCGACGGGGAACGTGTTGCCGTACGACGTATCTTTGAGCGTCCTTTGCTCTTCACGCGGTTTTTCTTCACGCGGGGCGTAAGGCTGACGCGGTTTTTCGACGGGTTTTGCTGAGGGCTGCGGATTGAACGTATCGTTGATTTCCTTATCGGTGGGCATTTTCGCGTCGGAAATTTTCGACTCCGCCTGCATCTCTTCAAAACGAGTCATAGGTTTTTCGGGCGGAGTGTTGTCGGGTTCGTATCCCGAGTTGTACCCGTCACCCGAAAGTTTGGGCAACACTTTTTCGGTTTTTTCGCTGTCGGTCGCGGGACGCTCGTAAACGTTGTTCGTCACGGGTTTTGCGACTTCTTCGGGTTTTGCAGGTTCTTTCTTTTCGGGCTCAACCTTATTCACGGGTTTCACCGTGCCGGAATTTTTCTTTTCGGGCAGCGGCGCGCCGAACATTGTGAAGATACTGCCCGTGCCCGACGATTTGTCGGATTCCTTCTTGACCTCGGGTTTTTCAGCGGGTTTAACAGCGGGTTCCGTATGATTTATCGATTTCATCACGGGAGTGTCCGCGGGTTTTTCAATGGGTTTATAGGAAGGCGCGACGACTTCTTCGTCGGGTTTTGCCGCCTTCGTTTCGGTTTTTTCGTTCTTTTTGTCCTTATCTCCGTACAAAATGTCGCGGATAAAGTACGGCATACCCTCGGGAATACCGTTGTCGTTTTTCTTTTCTTCTTCCTTTTCGGGGACGGGATCGGGCTTTTTGCGACGAGGTTCCGCAATGCGTTTCGACGCCGCGCCACGGATATCGTTTGCGGTGGTCGGGGTGTCGAGGATATATCCGAAACGCTCCTGAATGTCGCGCGCTTTTTCTTCGTCGCTTTCGGGAAGATCGAACGCTTCTTTCAAAGTTTGCGGGCGTTTTTTGCCGCCGTCGCGGTTGAACGTGAACGACTGGCTGTCAAGCGAAGGTTTTATTTCTTCTTCGCCGTTTGCGTTTGCCGTGCCGAAAGTAACGGTTTTTCCGCTTTCTTCAACTTTTTTATCGTCCTTTTTGCCGTAAAGTTTTTCTTTTGCGCGCTTACGTTTGACATCGTCGGTATCGAAGACGGGTTCTTTCACGCTGTCGGCGGTGACGCCCGCCGTATCCTGATTCGGGAACAGCAGCGAGAATCTGTTTTTTGCCTTTTTGGGCTTGTCGGAACCGTTTTCGTTCAGACTTCCGACAAAAAGTTTGTTGCCAATGGGTTGCTCGACAATGCGTTCTTCGCGCGAGGCGTCGGCAATGTCGGTAAGGACGGGGCTTTCGCCCTTTTTATTCGCTTTGATTTTGGTTGATTTCGTGCGGTAAGGCAAACGATTCACAAGCACGGGATATACCGTAAAAATGCTCAAAACCGCAAACAACAGAATAAGCGCGACAATCGAATACGCGGGTGTCATGACTTTCATGAAAAGCCATGCGACGATGCCGTAAAGAAGACCTGCCGCCGATTCCCCTTTGTAAAGCGCTTTGAGATACGCGCCGTACGACGACGTGGTAAGGAAATAATCCTTTGAAAACCATACGTGCAGCGCAAGCAGCGCGATGTAAAACAGCGAAAGATATTTCAGAGTTTTGTTAAGCGGAAGCGTAACGCGCTTTCCGAAAGTAACCATTACGCCGATAAAAGTGCCCACGATCGAGTATGCGAAAGACGCGTAGCCGAAAACGCCGATAAGAAACGACGAAATCATGCGCCCTACGCCACCCAAAGCGTTGACGAGCGATAAAAAACATAAAAGCGAAACGATAATAATCAATATACCGCCGGCAATACGGTTTGCTCTGCTGTCGTAATTGCCGTAACGTCTGTCATCGTGTGCCAAGGTGTCCTCCAATCAATATATAGTGCCGAAGCGGCGTGAAAAACCGCAAAATAGGCAGTCTGATAAAAATTATATAGATATTATATCATAATATTATTTACTATACAACAATTAAGAACGCGAAAAATATTAAAAAAATCATAAATTTTTCCGAAACCGCATAAACATTTTTAAGGTGATTTATGAAAAAACCCGACAAAACTTTTTTTATTGACGTTGCAAAAGCCGTCCTGTTTTCGATTTTGTTTTCGTTTGCCGCGGTGTTGATCCTGGCGGTTATCGTACGATTTTCAAACGTGTCGGAAAAAGGCGTGGTTATTCTTAATACCGTCGCAAAAATTCTTGCGATAATTTTCGGCGTGCTTGTCGGATTCAAGACGAAAAGCGGCGGACTTATAAAAGGCATTACGGCAGGCGTTTTATATGTGCTACTTGCCTTTTTGATTTTTGCCCTTTTTGAAAAATTCGACGGCGTGAAGTTTAATTATTTTGACCTTCTCTTCGGCGTTCTCGCAGGCGCGTTTTCAGGAATAATCAAGGTGAACGTAAAACAAAAGAACTGACAATTTTGCAACAAAAAATCCCGCAAAACTGCGGGATTTTTGTGATTTTTCAAAAATTTTAATTAAAACTTGATATCTTCGTCGTTGTCGATTTTCACGTCTTCCTTACTGTCGATGCTCACGTCTTCGGTGTTGCCGAGGGTGATGTCGTTGGTGCTTTCGGTTGCGGAAGTGTCGTCGACGGACTCGTCGTGATGTTTCTTATTGATGCCGAGATTGGGCTTTTTGGGCTTTTCTTCGGTCTTGGGTTTGTTTTTGCTGTCGATAACGGTTGCGATTGCGTTTTTGTCGATAACGATAAGGGTTTCGCTTTCGTCGGTGCCGACGTTGAGCGTAACTTGTTTGCTGTCGTCGTCAATTGCGTAAATCTTGCCGATAAGGCGACCGATTGTCATAACTTTGTCGCCGACAGACAGGTTGCTCATCAGATCCTGATATTCTTTTTTTCTTTTCCTTTGGGGAATGATGGTCATAACGATCATGAGTACGAAAAATACCGCAAGAATCGCAATAGATACCCATTGATTGGCTGCAAGTGCTTGTACAAACATTTATAAAATCTCCTTGTTTATTTCATTTTTGTTTTTTAATATTACTTTATTTTTTGACATTTTGCAAGCGTTATCGTAAAATATCGAGAAATTTGCCGATAATCTTATCAAAATGCCCGAAAAATCACTTGTTAAAGGCTTCTTTGTCCTGCTCGCGGCGGAATTCGTACGTTTCAAAGAACTCGTCGCGGAAATCGCGCAGACGGTCTTCCCATATCGCCTTTTTGATGTCGTTCACAAGTCTGTTCAAAAACCTTATGTTGTGAATCGACAACAGCCGTCCGCCGAAAATTTCGTCGGTGTTGATAAGATGGCGCACGTACGCTCTTGTGTAATTCCTGCAACAATAGCAGTCGCAACCTTCTTCGACGGGTGAAAAGTCGTCCTTATATTTCGCGTTTCTTATCGTCAGGTCGCCTTTATACGTCATTGCCGTGCCGTTTCTTGCGATACGCGTCGGGAGTACGCAGTCCATCATATCTATGCCGCGCATAAACCCTTCGACGATGCAGTCCGCGCTGCCGACGCCCATAAGGTATCTTGGCATATTCTCGGGATAATGCGGTTGCAAAACGTCCAGCATTTCGTACATAACGGGCTTCGGCTCGCCAACGGACAGTCCGCCGATTGCGATGCCGCACTTTGCGTAAGGAATCGTGCGTTTCAGACTTTCAAGCCTTAAATCCGCATACATATTGCCCTGAACGATCGGGAAAAGCATTTGTTTGCCCGAAAAATCGTGTTTACTGCACCGGTCAAGCCATCTTAAAGTGCGTTCCATCGCCTCTTTGGATTTTTCGTAATCGGTGCCTGCCGCCGTACATTCGTCAAACGCCATAACGATGTCGCTGCCGAGTTGCTGTTGGATATGCATCGATTCTTCCGGGCCGATAAAATGCTTGCTGCCATCCAGAAAACTGTTGAAAGTAACGCCGTCTTCGGTGATTTTTCTCATCGACGAAAGACTGAAAATCTGAAATCCGCCGCTGTCGGTGAGAATGGGTCTGTCCCAATTCATGAACTTGTGCAGTCCGCCAGCCCGTTCGATAAGGTCGGAACCCGGGCGAAGATAAAGATGATACGTATTCGAAAGAATTATCTGACTGCCCATTTCTTTCAGTTCTTCGGGCGAAAGTCCTTTTACGGTCGCCATCGTACCGACGGGCATGAATACGGGCGTTTCGATCACGCCGTGCGGGGTTGTGAGTCTGCCGACACGCGCGCCCGTCTGTTTGCAGGTATGCAGTATTTCATACTTGAAATTTTCCATTATTATTTCACGTCAACCTTTATAGTAGTTTAATTTTTTGCCGATAATACATCGACTTTTTTATATTTTTGTCAAAATTCATTACGTTTTGACGAAATTTCAATGCAAAATTGTTTTCTTACGCTTTCTAAATAAGCAACGTTGCGTCGCCGAAACTGAAAAATCTGTATTTCATATCGACCGCGATTTTGTACATATTCATCACGTTTTCGTAGCCCGCAAAAGCGCACACATACATAATAAGCGTGCTTTCCGGCAAATGAAAATTCGTTATCATTCCTTTCAGAATTTTGAATTTATAGCCGGGATAAATGAAAATTTGCGTCTCGCCGTGTCCGGCGTGGACGAAACCGTTTTCGTCGGCAACCGTTTCAAGAACGCGACCGGAAGTCGTACCGACGGCAATCACGCGCCGCCCTTCTTTCACCGCTTTGTTTATGATTTTTTCGTTTTCTTCCGACAGTTCGTAATATTCGCTGTGCATTTTGTGGTCGGTGATTTCTTCCGCTTTCACAGGACGGAACGTCCCAAGCCCCACGTGCAGCAATACTTCCGCAAACTCGACGCCCTTGTTTTTCAGACTTTCGATAAGTTCGGGCGTGAAATGAAGCCCTGCCGTGGGCGCAGCCGCGCTGCCGTCGATTTTGCTGTAAACGGTGTTGTACCTTGACGGATCTTTGAGTTTCTCGTGAATGTACGGCGGGAGCGGCACGTTGCCGACTCTTGACAAGATGTCTTCAAAAACGCCGTCGAATTCAAAACGCAAAGTCCTGATTCCGCTTTCACCGATACCGACGACTTCGGCAAATAGCTCGTCCGAAAATTTCAGCCTTGCGCCGACGGTCGCTTTCCTTGCCGGGCGCATAATACATTCCCAATCGGTAAAGTTCACGCGGCGAAGAAGAAGCGCCTCGTATTTCGTCACGCTTTCCTTGTCCGCGCGGTAGCCGTAAAGCCTTGCCGGGATAACTTTGGTATTATTGACGACAAGAAGGTCGCCTTCTTTCAGAAAGTCGCCTATTTTGTTGAATATCGTGTGAGTAAGTTCGCCCGTTTCCTTGTTCATGACGAGAAGTCTTGCGCTGTCGCGAGGTTCGACGGGCGTCTGCGCGATAAGTCCTTCGGGCAAGTCATAGTAAAAGTCGCTTGTTTTCATTATTTTTCGATGTATTCAAAGCCCAGATGCTCATAGGCAAGCGGTAATACGGTGCGGCCGCGCGGCGTGCGCGCGATAAAACCGAGTTGAATAAGGAACGGCTCCACAACGTCCTCGATGGTGGTTGCGTCCTCGCCCGTCGCCGCCGATAACGTATCTAGACCGACCGGGCCGCCGTTGAATTTTTTGATTGCGGTTTCAAGGACGTTTCTGTCAACCGCGTCAAGACCGAGTTCGTCGATGTCCATAAGTTTCAACGCCTTTTTCACGATATTAAGGTTGATAACGTCCATATTTTCGTAATCGGCGTAGTCGCGCACGCGTTTCAAGAGCCTGTTTGCGATACGCGGCGTTCCGCGGCTGCATTTTGCAAGTTCCTGCAATGCGTCGTCGTCGATTTTCGTTTCCAGAATGTTTGCGCTGCGATTTATGATTTTCGCAAGTTCTTCCGTCGTATAAGGTTCCAGACGGAATTTTATGCCGAATCTGTCGCGCAACGGGCTGGAAAGCATGCCTTCTTTCGTCGTCGCGCCGATAAGCGTGAAGCGTTTTAATTGAAGCCTGAGCGAGCTTGCCATCGCGCCCGTGCCCGTAACAAGGTCAAGCGAGAAGTCTTCCATCGCGGGATACAAAACTTCCTCGATATTGCGGCTCAGACGGTGAATTTCGTCGATGAACAATATGTCGCCCTTTTCAAGTTTTGAAAGCAGCGCGGCAAGATCTGCCGCTTTTTCGATTGCGGGACCGCTCGTTACCTTGACCTGCGCGCCCATTTCGTTGGCTATAACGTGCGCGAGCGTGGTTTTTCCGAGCCCCGGCGGGCCGTAAAGCAAAACGTGATCGAGCGCGTCGCCGCGGTTTCTTGCGGCGGTCATATAAACGTCGAGGTTATGCTTTATCTTGCTTTGCCCGACGTATTCGGATAACGACTTCGGACGAAGAGTGTTTTCTTCGATATCGTCGACGGTCGACTTTGCCGAAATAACCCTGTCGTCCTGAAATTCTCCGTTAAATTTACTGATAATTCCTTCCATATTCTTACAAGCGTTTCAACGCTTCCCTTATGATATTTTCCGCGCCTTTTTCGGTTTTTGAAACATCGGCGACGATTTTGACGGCGTCCGAGTTGGAAATTCCCAGCGATACGAGCGCGAAAACCGCTTCCTGCGCGTCCTTTTCAACGACTGCGGATATTTCGCTTTGCGCGTTGGTTAAGTCAAGCGAAACCTGATCGCGCATGCTGACGACGATAAGTTCCGCAGTTTTTTTGCCAAGACCTTTGATTTTTGAAAGGGATTTCACGTCGCCGGTTGCGATTGCGATAGTAAGCGAGTTAAGATCCGCCCCGCTTAAAATCTGCATTGCCATTTTCGGGCCGACGCCGCTTATGTCGATGAGCCTTAAAAACAGCGTTTTTTCCTCAATCGACGAAAAACCGTATAATGCGTAAGTGTCTTCCCTGACGTAAAGATAAGTATAAATTTTTGCGATTTCGCCTTCCGAAAACTTATTCGTCGTGAAGTTGCTTGCGCCGATTTCGTATCCGATGCCGTTGTTGTCGACGACAATCGTGTTGCCCGCCGAATAAACGACCTTTCCCGTGATGTAATTGTACATAAAACTCCTACTTTATCCTGAAATTGTTTTTGTTTGCGCCGACCTGTCCGTGACATAACGCAACCGCAAGCGCGTCGGCGGCGTCGTCCGGGCGCGGCAGGGATTTAAGGCGCAACACCGATTGCACCATAAGTTGCATTTGTTTTTTGTCCGCCCCGCCGTATCCCGTGATTGCCATTTTGATTTGGTTGGGCGTGTATTCGTAAACTTCGTCGCCGATAAGTTTCACCGCGGTCAGAAGCATAACGCCGCGCGCCTCGGCAACCGAAATGCCCGTCGTAATGTTTTTTGAAAAGAACAGTTCCTCAACGGAAATCTGCGACGGTTTGTAAGTTTCGATAAGCGTGGTTACGCCTTGTTCGATTTTTGAAAGCCTTACGGGCAGCGTGTCTTCTTTGGGCGTGGAAACGATACCGTAGTCAATGACGGTATAAACGCCCCTTTCAAGATTAATCACACCGAAGCCCATTGTCGCAAGCCCCGGATCCAAACCCATAATTATCATAAATAATATGATATATTGTATTATAAAAAAAGTCAACCGCAAGTTATAGCGGTTGACGTAATTTTAAGGCATAATCGTCAAATAATTTTGTTTACGATTTCGTCGCGGTACTTCGTGACGACGGCGTCGGTAAGATTTCTTTCCGACTTTTCGACGGTGAGTTCGGTTTCGTAAACGATGTCGGCGGGACTGCCTGATAGCACGAATACTTTATCGCCCATTAAAAGCGCGTCGTAAACGTCGTGCGTCACGAGGACGACGGTGCGCCCGTCGCGCCCCCAAAGTTCCAGAAACTTTTTTATCAGTCGGGTTTTCAGCGACACGTCAAGACCTTTAAAAGGTTCGTCCAAAAGCATTACTTCGGACGGGTACAAAAACGCACGTGCCATTTGCACGCGTTGCGCCTGACCACCCGAGATTTCCGTCGGCAACCTTTTCAGAACGTCGGATATTTCCAGAAGTTTTGCCATATCGTAAATTGCATTTTTTCGCGCTGTTTTGTCTGAGATTGCATTTTTTAAGACAAAATCAAGGTTTTTTTCAACCGAAATTGTTTTTACAAACCTGTCGTTTTGAAAAATGTACGACACGTTTTTTGGCATATTTTCAATCTCGCCGTCAAACCCCGAAAGCCCCGTAAGAGCGTTTAACAGCGTGGTTTTCCCGACGCCGCTCGCGCCAAGCACCACGTTGATTTTGCCGCCCAAAAATTCGGCATTGAAATTTTTATAAATTTCCTTATCGGGATACGAAAACGAAAAGTTTTTGAAAAATATATCTTTCATCTTGTTTTCTCCCAGATTTTTTTGAATATGGAAACGACCGCCTCAAGCACGAACGCGAACACGATCGCGACAAGCGTCCAGGCAAGCAGATACGCGACGTCGAAACTTGCGTTTGCCGTATAAATTTTGCTGCCGATGCTTTTCGGGACAAAGGTCAGAATTTCAGCCGCGATAATAACTTTGAACGTGAGCGACAGCGTCGAGCGCGCGTTGTCGAAAAGACTTGGCGCCACCTCCGGCAGAAATACGTTTTTCACGACGTCGATTTTTTTCACCTTATAAATTTTTGTCATTTCGATAAGGTCTTTGTCGACGCCCGAGAGCGCGCTGTAAATCGCCGTGAACAGTATCGGGAACGCAATCAGAAATCCGACGACGAAAGCAAGCGTTTCATTGCTGTAAAACGCATACAAAATAAGTATGACCGCAACCGTCGGCGCGGCGCGTAAAAACGAAACAACGGGGTTTATCACACGATATACGGGGTTTAAAACCATAGATATTGCTGCAAGTACGAACGCAATCAAAAACGACGCCGCAAAACACCATAACGTACGCAGCACGGAAAATCCGACCGCACGCCAGAATCCCGCCTCTCCCCCGAGCGTGAAAAATTCTTTCATTACGACGTCGGGGGACGGCAGTATAAGCGGCTTGTTTTTGACTTTCGCCACAATCGCCCATATCGCAATCACAAGCGCGAACGCGATGAGCGGATAAAGTATGTCGAAAAATATCTTTTTCGTTTTTTCGTTTTTAAGAAAACTTTTCATTAAAACAAATTGACGGTATCCCAGTTTACGCCGGGCGCAAGGTTTTTAAGAAACGCCAGAATTTCCGCTTTCTTTTCGGCGGTGAGTTTTTCGGCGTTAACGTTGCATTTCGCAATCGAAGGCTTGGGGAATGCCGCCGATTCATAAGCGTTTGCTTTCATAAAGTCGTTTACGCTTTGCGGATTGTTTTTCACCCATTCTTTGCTTGCTTTAAGCGCGGCGAAAAGCGCGTCCATAAACGCGGTGTCGGAAGCAAGGCTCGACTTCACGAAAATGCCGGCTTGGGGATAAGTTTCTTTGCCCGAAACATTTTTGTATTCTGCCTGCAAATCCATTTGAGCGTTGAACCCGAACTTTATTTTGAAAGTCGTTGCCGCGGGCTCGCCTACGACCGCATAATCGACGCTGCCGTTTTCAACGGCTGTTTTTGCCTGCAATCCGTCGCCGGCATATTGGACGTAAACGCTCGTATCGTTCAGATTTTTCACGTCGTCGACGATACTGATATTACTTGCTTTCAGAATATATCTGAAAACAAGCCCGGGTACGCCCTGCTGACCGATACAAGCGATTCTTTTGCCTTTAATATCGTTTATTGTCAAAGTTGTTGCCGTTTCGCTTTTTCCGACAAGATAAAGACTGCCGTCAACCGCGACGCTGACGAGTTTGTAATCCGCACCCTTGTTTATAAGGGTTGCGCCTGCGTTCACAGGCATAATCACAAGGTCGGAAAGCCCTGCCTGCATCTCTTTTGCGATATTACTCGGATTTACGATTTTATAGTTTACGTTTTTGCCCGAAATCGACTTATTGTCCGTGATAAGCCTTGCGATTGCAAGCGCGGGAGTGCCTTCGGGTGCCGCAAACGTCAACGTTACATCGTTTCCGTTGCCTTTCTTGTTGTCTTTATTGCAAGCGGTCAGAAGCCCGATTGACAAAACAAGCGCGACAAGCAACATTACTGCCGTAAGTTTCTTTTTCATTTTTTTGCTCCTTTTTGGTTTAATTTATATCAACGCTCGTGAGCGCGGATTTTACGAAAACGTTTTTGATTTTGCCGAGTTTCCCTGTGAGCGCGGATATTTCCTCAACGCTGCCTTTGACGACGACGGAAATTGCCGAAAAACCGCTTTCGCGGTCGGGAAGCCCCATTCGACCGAGTATGATTTCGGAATTTTCCGACAAAACTTTCTGCACTTCGGGAACGACGTCTCTATCTTCGACGACGATGCCCACAACGCCCAGTCTTTTCATATTTTCTCCTTAAAAAAATCGGCATGCCGAAAAGCAAGCCGATAATAAACGTATTATGCTTAAAACTTACTCTCCGACAAATCATCGATTAGGTTTTATTATGGTTATATTATACCCTATTTATTAAAGTTTGTCAATTATTTCACATACGGCACACGCCGTCTGCTTTTGCTGCGTCGAAAACAGCCTTGGACACCGCAACTTTTACTCTTTTGTCAAAAGGTTTCGGAAGAATGTTGTCGGCATTAAGTTCGTCGTCGGAAATAACGCCTGCAATTGCTTTGGCTGCGACGATTTTCATATTTTTCGTGATTTTTCGCGCTTTTGCGTCAAGTGCGCCGCGGAAAATTCCCGGGAACGCCAGAACGTTATTGACCTGATTCGGGAAGTCGCTGCGCCCCGTGCCGACAACCTTTGCGCCCGCCTGTTTCGCGACGTCGGGCAAGATTTCGGGCGTCGGGTTTGCCATGGCGAAGATAATCGCGCCTTTGTTCATGGATTTCACCATATCCGTCGTCAACAAATTGCCTTTCGACACGCCGATGAACACATCCGCGCCTTTTACGGCGTCAGAAAGATTTCCGCGAACGTCCGCCTTATTAAAAGTTTCCGCAAGTTCTTTCTTGTGCCATTCCATATTATCGCGCGAGGGATAAAGTATGCCGTATTCGTCGGAAAGCGTGATATTTTTTGCGCCGAAGTCCCTCAAAAGCCAGGTTATCGCAGTGCCGGCAGCCCCCGGACCGTTCACGACGATTTTCACGTCTTTTATGTCTTTTTTCACGATTTTCAAAGCGTTTATAAGCCCCGCAAGGACGATTATCGCCGTGCCGTGCTGATCGTCGTGGAATACGGGAATATCAAGTTCATCGTTAAGGCGTCTTTCGATTTCAAAGCAACGGGGACTTGCAATGTCTTCAAGGTTTATGCCGCCGAAACTTATCGAAAGGTTTTTTACGATATTTACGATTTCGTCGGAATTTTGCGTGTCAAGACAAATCGGAAACGCGTCGACGTCGCCGAATTCCTTAAACAGTATGCATTTCCCTTCCATAACGGGCATTGCGGAAAGACCGCCAAGGTTTCCAAGCCCCAGAATCGCGCTGCCGTCCGACACGACCGCGACAAGATTCCCGCGTCGCGTATAAACGTATGAGTTTTCGGGATTTTTTGAAATTTCAAGCGTAGGCGCGGCGACTCCCGGCGTATATGCCGTTGCAAGACTTTCGGCGTCACCGACTTTCACCCTTGAAATAACTTCAATTTTTCCTTTGAGTTCCTCGTGCAGTTTCAATGATTTCTGATTGTAGTCCATATTACACCTCAAATCGTATAATATCATTTTTAGCATTAAAATGCAATTTCTTGCGGTATAATAATTGACTTTTGTCGAATGTATGTATTATACTTTTACTCATTAAATCATTAAACAGGAAGATGTTATGAAACAAACTTTATCGTCAGCGTTCAACGCAAACGCCGCGGTGCTTTACGTCATAGCGGCGGTGGTAATCTTTTACGTACTCGCGCAATCGATATTCTTCCTTGTCCGCGCCGTTAAACAATCGAAAAAAATCGGCATGGACAAAGGCGTTATCAGGCGCACTGCACGTCGTGCCGCGATATTTTCAATCGCACCTGCAATAAGCATTTTCATCGGTGTGGCGGCTCTCGCGCCGAAACTCGGGATTCCTTTGCCCTGGCTTCGTCTGTCGGTCATCGGAAGTCTTGTGTACGAAACGTCGGCTGCCGAAATCGGCGCAAAGTCGATGAATCTTCCGTGGGACAGTTTTTCCGCGTCGACAATCACCGCAGAACAATTCGTAACAATTGCAATGATAATGAGTATCGGTTGTCTTCTTCCGCTCATACTCGTCGCCTTTTTCACGAAAAAGTATTCGTCGGGAATGCTTAAAATGGAAAAGAAAGACAAAAAATGGGGCGAAATCCTTTCAACCGCAATGTTTATGGGCGTCGTAAGCTGCTTTTTCGCAACGAACTTCACAAAAGTTACAAGCGGGCTCGAAGGCTGGATTCCCGTTTTCATTATCCTGATTTCCGCGGCGGTAATGCTCATATTCGGCGCAGTTCAGAAACTCACGAAGTGGCGTTGGATCAACGACTACGCCCTACCGGTTTCGATGATTGTGGGTATGGTTTGCTCCGTTCCCATCTACAACGCCATAGTTTAAGAGGTGCATTATGAAAAACATTTCAAGAAAAAATAAATCGTATTCCGAAAACACTCACTTTTATGGCAGAATTTGGAGCATAGTGTCCGTTGTTATGATGATGGTATTCCCCATTGTCGCTGGGATAGTGTTTGACGCGTGGCCGACGGCTTCGGCAGTCGGTATCGGCATTATGGGTATCCTTATTTACTGGGCTGCCGGCGCGGTGGAGTTTATCAGTTACACCCCGCTTCTCGGCGCGACCAGCATTTATCTCGGTTTTGTTACGGGCAACCTTTCCAACCTGAAAGTGCCCTGCGCGCTGTCCTGCATCGACGCGGAAGACGCAAAATCGAACACGGACGAAGGCGACATCATCGCAACGGTTTCGACCGCAGTTTCGTCCATAGTAACGATTCTCGTTATCATTATCGGCGTTATCCTTATCGCGGCGACGCCCCTTGCCGACCTTCTTGCAAAACCCGCGGCGCAAAAAGCGGCGGATTACCTGCTTCCCGCACTCTTCGGCGCGCTTGCCGTCGTGTACGTTTCAAGAAATCCGAAAATTTCTTTCCCGCCGGTTATACTTATGGTCGCGTTATGTATTGCAATTCCGAAAATTGAGAGTATAATAAGTATATTGGTGCCCTTCGTCGCGATCTTCACCGTCGGCGTCGCAAGGATTATGTACAAAAAAGGCTGGCTCGGCAAGAACGAACCCGAAAAAACCGCGGTCGACGTCGAAACGAACAACGTCGCGCTTGACACCGAAGACACCGATAAATTTATCGACGAACTTGATAATAAATAATTTTTACAGGTGATATATATGTCAAAAAAAGTATTTATCAACGCAAATTTGTGGGACGGATACGCCGATAGCGTTTTCAAAAAATGTGCTGTCTTCGTTGACGGCGACAAAATCGCAAAAATATCTTACGACGAAAAACCCGACGTTTCGGGATACGAAGTCATCGACCTTAACGGCAAATATGTTACGCCGGGACTTGTAAACCCCCACGTTCACCTTTTCGGCACGGGAATGCCCAGCAAGGTCATTTCGGGCGGCGGCGCACAAAAACTCGTGATGAAAATCGTAAAAACGAAACTCGGCGACAAAATCCTTGACGCCCTTGTAAAAAGCGCGGCAAGACAACAGTTATTAAGCGGCGTTACGACGGTGCGAGCCGTCGGCGACTTCAAATATTCCGACGTTCGCCTTCGCGATAAAATCAATTCGGGCAAAGTGCAAGGTCCTCGCCTTCAAGTGTCGGGCCCAGCAATCACCGTTCCCGGCGGACACGGCGACGGCACTTTCTCAATGACTTCCGACACCCTTGACGGTCTGCGCGCGCTTGTCAGACAGAACAAGGAACGCGGCGTCGACTTCATTAAAATCTGCGTCACGGGCGGCGTAATCGACGCAAAAGTAAAAGGCGAACCCGGCGAAGTCAAAATGAGCCTTGAACAAACCAAAGCGGTCGTCGACGAAGCGCATAAGCTCGGTCTTCGCGTCGCGTCGCATACCGAAAGTTTCAAAGGCGTTGAAATCACGGCGGCGGCAGGCGTCGATACCGTTGAACACGGCGCACCCTTAACCCCCGAGATGGCTGCCGAAATGAAGGCGACGAACTCCGCAATGGACGTTACTTATTCTCCCGCGCTCCCCTTAAAAATGCTCGATCCGTCAATTACGCTCCTTGATCCGATTTGCGTGTACAACACCGAAATCGTTGTGAGCAATATGACGAAAGGCGCGAAAAACTGCATCGACGAAGGCATACTTCTCGGCATGGGCACGGACAGTTCATGCCCGTTCGCAACGCAATACAATATGTGGCGCGAGGTCGTGTTCTTCCAGAAATGCGTCGGCGTGTCGAACGCGTACGCTCTTTCGGTCGCAACGCTGAACAACGCAAAACTTATGGGACTTGATAACGTGTGCGGCACCGTCGAAGAAGGCAAAAGCGCGGATATGATAGTGATGAGCAAAAACCCGCTTGACGACCTTACTGCACTGCGCGATCTGAACAAAGTTATCGTCCGCGGCGAAGTCATCGACAAACCCTTGCCGAAGCGCAACGAAACAATCGAAAAGGAACTCGATGATATTACAAAAAAGATTTAATTTTTGATAAAACATAACAAAAATCCCGCAAAATTTGCGGGATTTTTTGTATGATTTGTTGTTTTTTATTTGAAGTTTGTAAGGACGTTTCTGTAAAAGTCAACGCCTTGCGCGAGGGAATCGACGCCGATACGCTCGTTGTAGCCGTGGCACGCGCCGAGTTCATCGAGACTTACCAAAAACGGGGTGAAACGAAGCGCCGTGCTGCAAATGTCCTGCATATATCTGCAATCCGTGCCACCCGCGATAAGGTAAGGCGCAAGTACGGTATCGCCGTACGTTTTGTTGATCATATCGACGGTGAATTTATAGCCTTCCGACTTCGTATCGGTGCAAGGACTTGCGTCGCGCGTGTTCAGAACCTCGATTTCGATATCGTATTTTTTGGCGACTTTTTCAAGTTTTTTCATGCACTTGTCGTGCCCTTCCTGCGGCGAGAAACGAAGGTTTGCAAGCACCCATGCCGCGTCGGGGATATTGTTGCTTGCGTGGCTGCCTTCCGCCATCGTGAATACCATCGTCGTGGACAAAAACGCCTTGACCTGCGACGAAAGACTGTCGGGCAACACTTTAAGAGCAAGCGGTAAAATATGATATGCGTTTTTTACAAGCGGACGAAGCGCGGGCTTTACCGCTTTTGAAAGATCCTTGAAAAGTTCTTTCAGAATGGGCAATACTTTCACGTCGAAAATATTGTGCTTTTCATTGTAAAGAATAAATTTTGCAAGGCGCACGAACGGCGTGTTTTTGGGCGGCGCACTGCTGTGTCCGCCTTTGCTTCTGGCGATGAATTTGAAGTCGGCAAAGCCTTTTTCCTGAACGCCGATAACGCCCGCGTTTTTGACAAGGAATTTTTTGAACGGTTCTTTTGAAACCATACCGCCGCCCTCGTCGATGACAAGCACGGGTTTCACGCCCAAAGTTTCGGAAAGATATTTGGCTTCCGCAATCGCACTGCCGCCCGAGTTTTCCTCGTCGTCGCCATAGCAGAAATAAATGTCCTGTTCAGGCACGAAGCCTTCGTTAATGAGTTCGTTTGCGGCAACCATACTGCCAAAGACCATGCACTTGCAGTCGACCGCGCCGCGCCCCCAGATTTTCCCTTCTTCGATTGCGCCGCTGTAAGGCGGATATTTCCAACCTTTGGGATCTTCTTCGGGAACGACGTCCTGATGCGCCATAAGTATCAGCGGACGGTCGTGTTTTTTGCCCTCCCACTTGATAATCATTGCGTTGTTGCGGACGTTGTAACGCGGAAGCTTTGAAAATTCAGGCGCGATTTCCCACATTACTGCGTGCAAATCGTCAAAGTGTTTCTGATCGCAACCCGTTATGGTCGGACACTGCAACATACGCGAGAATTGTTTTGCATACAAATCTTTTTTTTCGTACGACATAAGTTTCTCCTTATAAATTTCTCCTTAAAACTTTTTATCTTTGAAGTAATAGATTTCGTCTTTTTCGGATATTTCGCGAAGGACGCGCGCCGGGTTTCCGACAGCGACGACGTTGGACGGAATATCTTTGGTGACGACCGCCCCCGCGCCTATGACCGAGTTGTCGCCGATGGTTACGCCGGGCAATACGTTCACGCCCGCGCCGATCCATACGTTATTTCCGATTTTCACGTCGGCGTTGTATTGAAGACCTTTCAATCGGCACTTCGGGCTCACGGGGTGTCCCGCGGTGATTATCGAAACGTTGGGTCCGATCATTACGTTGTCGCCGATTTCGATTTTCCCGTCGTCGACGAGCGTAAGATTAAAATTACTGTAAAAGTAATCGCCGATGAAAACGTGCTTGCCGCCCCAGTTCGCAAAAAACGGCTGCGTCACGACAGGTTGTTTTCCGATCGCGCCGAAGCATTTCCGAACGTACTCTTCTTCGCGCTTATCGCCGTACGGCAATGCGTTGTAGGCTTTCATCGCGTTGAGATACTCAAACTGTTCGGAAACGAGTTCTTCGTCGTTGGGGTCGTAAACCTGCCCCGCAAGCATTTTTTCCTTGTTTGTCATAGTCGTTAAATCGAGCCTGTCGACCTTCCTTCTCTGAGGTTTTTATAAAGCGCGCCCGTCTCCTGGAAGTCAAGTTTTTTCTCGGAATCGGGACCGATCTGGTAATTGCCCTCCTTATAACTGTACACGTACAGCGGATAACGGATGTAAGGTTTCAGCATGGAGCCGAAAACTTTCCAGGCGGGAATGGTGTCAAGAACATTATCCGTAAGTTCGACGCGATGCCTTGAATAACCGGCGTTTTCAAAATTGCGTATAATGCCGTCTGAAACGGGCGAGGTCATGCCGAGAACAACGATGCCGAGATGCACGTATTCCTGATTGTTGATCGTATGCCTTACGTCCTTATATTGATCGTTCAACAGAACGTTTGCAATAATTTTCGAGCCTTCCTGCGATATCAGGGTATCGAGCGCGTCTCCCAAGCCCGTGGGAGGAATCAATCCGCTTCCGGTTGTTGCAAATTCATCGATATTGATCCAGTTGTAAATATCAAGGAAGCCTTCGACGTTGATAAAGTGATCCTTGTATCCCGTTTTTTTCATATCTTCCCACGTCGAGCCTTCGGGATAACCGACGACATTGCCGCTTTCGTCTTTTCTGTTTTTATCCCTATCAAAATCCGTCTGCAAGCAAATCGGCATAAGCGCGCTGTGCGTGAATACGGTATTTTTCAGCGTAACGTTTGCAGGGAGTCTTCCGTACGTCGAGGTGTTGCCCGCCATCGGGATAAACAACGAGTTCGCCGACGAGTTTCTGAAAATACAGCCTTCGATATTGACGTCCGCGCCGTCGATTTCCATGACGGTTTTTGCGTTTTCGAAGATGCAGTATTTGAACGAGATGTTGTTTATCATTTCGTTGTTTTTCGTTTCGTCGTCGTAATTATCGATTGAGTGCAGAATCCTCACGCATCTTCTGGATTTTTCCCATTGTAGAAGCCCGTTCTTTGCCTCGGGATCGTTGTATCCCATACACAAAATAGCGTTTTCGACGTGAACGTTGCTTGTCTTGATTTTCAACAATTCATTGAAATAATCGTTTTTGCGGTCAATCATATCCTGTTCGTTGAAGCATACGATAAAGCCGTTGCCGTACATGCTCGTGCCTTCCTGCATGGTGATTCTGGACGCGTCCGTATTGTTGTCCGCACGAATTTCAAGTTTGCCGCCGGCAGTCGAATCCTTGACGTAAATCGCAACGCTTTCTTTTTTCTCGTGCAATGCCTTTTTCAGTTGCGTTTCGTTGCTGACGGTATAGCCGTCGATGACGTTCAGCACGTACGTTGCAACGACGGGCATGTTGTCGTACATCGGATGTTTTGCCTTTATGGTAATTATTACCTTGTTTTTAAGCCCTTTCTTTTCGGCGGGAATTTCTTTCAGGACAAGTTTGTTGTAACTGCCCTTTTCGTCCGAGAATTTGGCAATGCTTTCGTCGGAAGTCGAAAACTCGAAGTTTTCAAAGTCAACGTCCTTCGGATAGTTGAAGTCCATATTGAACGAATAAGGGAAAGTTTTGGTGCAATCGGCGTTGAAAATCTTGTTGCCGAATACCGTTTCGGCGGCGATACCGCGTTTTGCGTCGGTAGCGTTCAGAGCAAGGTTGATTGCAAAGACCGGCGTAACGACTTTGAGTTCAACCGTGCTGCAAGTTTTATTTGTCGTTCTGTCTTTCGCCACAATTTTGACGTCGCCTTCCTTATTAGGCTCGATCATAGCGACGTTGCCGACGTTGCTTTCTTTGCCGGTTTGGTCATATTGTTTGATATTGACGATGGGCGAGCCGGGGACGATATCGTTTGACGAGAATTCCACCTCGGGTACGCCCGATTTTTCGGGATTGCGATAAACGACTTCAAGGTAAATCGGCAGACCGCGTTTAACGATATATTCAACCTCGTCGCCGTTTTTGTTGTAAAGTTTTTGAAGAAGGATATCGTAGTTTTTGAAAACGATATCGTCGTCGCTGAGCGCGTCGACCTTGATTGCCGAAAACGTTTTGCCGTTTACGGTAACCGTGGCGACCGTTGCGTCTTTGTCAAAATTAAGCGTTCCGTTCGATGAAATATTGCCACCCGCGACTTTTGCAGTCGTGAAATCGCTCACGTTCATAAAGTTTTTGACGTTGACAGTGTCCGCAGTATAGCAATAACTTTCACCCTTGAAGACGCCGTTATTAACTTTCACTTTGACGGACGTTCCGATGCCGGTGTCGTTTGAAGAAACCGAAATCGTCGTTTCGCCCGCGCCTTTTGCCGAAAGAATACCGTTTTTGTCAACTTCGACGATTCTTTCGTCGGCGGACTTCCAGGTTACCGTTTTATTGCGTGCGCCGCCGGGCGTGAAAATGGGGTTGACAAGAAGTCTTTCGCCCTTATCCATTGAAATCACGTCGTTTTCGGAAAGTTTGCTGCTGCTGCCGTACGGCATAAGTTCGATCTTCGTGACCTTGTCGCCGACGACCTTTACGGAGCACGTTGCAAATTTATTACCTTCTTCCGTCGTAACTTTCACGATGAACGAGCCGTAGCCGTAAACCGTAACGACGCCGTTGTTGTCGATCGTTGCGATGTCAATATGGTTTGTTGCGATATGTTCTTTCAGCTCTTTATCGGATAAATCGGCGCAGTCCTGACAGGGATCGTCTTTTGCGTAAACGAACGGAATGTCGCTGTGTTGTTCTTCGATTGACCAAGTGAGATTGTGGTTTTTCGCAAGGCGCGGATAAACGGTCGCTTTCAACGTGTCGATCGTGTTGCCGTTGTCAAGCGAAAACTCGATATAATTTTCGTTAAGTTCCACCCTGTCGACGGGCAGATATGAATTTTTGGAAATAATGTTTGTGGTGAGAAGTACCGACGCAACGATAATAATCGGGATAAGAATCAGTACTCCGATAAGGACTTTTTTCATTAAGCCTCCAAGGTAATTTGTTTCTTTGATGACTTTGATATTATACCACTTACTTAAAATTAAGTAAAGAAATATGCGATATTACTATTTTGCGCGCATATACGAAAAAACGTCGGAAAACCCGACGTTTAATACAATTTTGTTGCGAAATATTGAATTTTTTTCAAAATAATCGGATAATTTCACCGTTTTTCCTTTTATTTTGTCAAAAAACAAGCGATTAAAACCGAAAACTATCTGCCCGTTTCAAAAAAGGATTTATGCTCGATATCGTCAAGCGGGAGCATTTTCGTGTCGAACGTGCCGTCGTCGTAAATTTCGATAATCGTGCCGCCGCGCTCAGTATGGCGTTTGTCGATGCCCTTGTACGCCAGATAATCGACGCTCATTCCGTACGTCAGGCGGATGCCCTTATAAGTCAGCGAAAGCGTGTTCAGATGGTCGTGTCCCATAAACATGCCTTTGCAACTTCCGAACTTTACCATTTCGTTGAAAAATTTGCCCTCGACGGTCTTCGGGAATCCGAAATAATTGTCCTTTTCACCGACGAATCCGTGATGATAAATTACGCTCGTGTCGCCGCGATAAAACTTCTCCCACGCTTCCCGAAACTCTTTTGGCGGGATATGGAAAAACGCAAGCGAATTTACGTCTTCGGGTTTTTTGTCGCACTCCGCGCCGATAATTTTAATCGTGTTTTTATACCATTCGATCTGGTCGTCGTGAATAACATCGAAACCGCTGAAAAAGTTCCAGGTAAGATAGGCGTTGCTGTCGATAAACATAAGCACGGTGTTGAGAGTGCCGTCTTCGTTCAGCACGAGAATATGATAATTTCCGTCGCCCGTCAGGTTTTCGTCGCCGTGGGAAAAATAACAATTCTTGCACGAAGAATAAAAATCGCCGATCTTTTTCTTGCTTGCCGTCGCCCAGACTTCGCTGTCGTGATTGCCGAAAACCACCGTCCAGGGTTTTCCGAGTTTTTCCATGCAGGCGGCGAATTTTTTGCTGGATTTAAGGTTATTGAAACTGCCCTGCAAAAGCCAGGGAATGGGGTACACCATATCGCCCGTAACGATGACGAAATCGGCGTCCGAGGCGTTCACGATTTTTTCAACCGCTTGAAGCGCGAGCTCGTCTTTTTTTCTTGTCGAAAACGAGCCGCCGATGTGAATATCCGTGAGCTGCAAAATTTTAAGCGGCACACCTTTTTTCTTCGTAATATTTGTAATTCCGTTGATATTTTCGATTTTTGCGTTCATTTTCGTTCAATTTTTGTCATTTTCGGATTCGTCGTTTTCAACGGTGCCGAACGCGCTTCCGAACTCTTCGTCAATCTTTTCGTCACTAACTTCGACAACGTTTCCTTCATCGTCCAGAACCTGCGGAACAACGACGTCTTTTTCATCGACTTTGCCGTAAAGTTCGGCGACAAGCGTTTCCCTTTCCGCGGTTTCTTCGTCGTTCAGTGAGACGCCTTTCTTCCTTGCGTCGATGAAATATCTTATTCTTGCAAGTTTCTTGTTGTCGACCTTATACTTGAACGACGCGTAAAGCGCGATAGCGATAAGCACGGCAACCGTGATACCCATAACGAGCCTTATTGCAAGCAACGCAGTGTCCGACTGCTGAATATAAACCGTCGTGTCGCCGGTGTTGTTTTCCTTATATCCGCACCAGCCGAGAATCCAGCCGACCAAGCCGACCGCAAGCGCGCCGCCGACCTTTCTTGCAAGCGTCATCATGCCGCTGTACGTACCGGTTGAGCGGTCACCCGTCGCCATTTCGCCGACGTCCACGGTATCGGGGAATATAATCCACGGCATCATTTGCGCGCCGCCAAAGCCCAAACCCATAATAAGCGCAACGATGGGGATAAGAATCGGAGGAGTCCAGGACGGCTCCATAATCGCAAACATTATGCCACCGAAAATGTAAAACGGCAGCCCCATGCGGAATGCAAACTGTTTGCTCTTCTTGTCCATCATTTTGCGAGCCAGCGGGAACATTACGACAGCCGCAACCATAAGCGGCGCGATAATGAACATCGAGGAAATGTCCATTCCGAAAAGTTTCTCGCCGTGCCATACGTCTGTTGCGTAAAATACCGCAAGCGCGCTTATCATATCCATACAGGCAAACGCCGAAACGTACATCACGATATGCCAGCGATACGACCTGTTTTTATAAGGTTTTGCGTAGCTTTTTACAAATTGTTTTGCATTGAATTTTTCAACCGCCGTCGTGGGTTTGATACGCTCTTTTACGAAAATCGAGCAAATTATAAGCCCACCGCCGAAAAGCGTGCCGAAAATGATCGCGATCGAAAGCCAGAATTCCGTCGTATTGATGTGCGGCATAAACAGCCAGCCGTCTGCGGAAATCAAAGATTCGATAAATAAAAGCGGCAATACGTACGCAAGCCCCGATGCCGCGGCGGTAAAGATAAGTTTCACCGTGTTGGCGTTGTTTCTTTCACGGAAGGACGGGGATATGTCGCTTGACATCGAACAGTACGGAACCTGCGACAACGTCGAGCAAGTGTTCCATAATAAATACATTATCAGCATATACGCGATAAATCCGTTTGTCGAAACGCCCCAGTCTTTTACGGGCATAAACAGCAGAAATATCGACACGATAATCGAAATGCCGCCCGCAAACATATACGGCTTGCGTCTGCCCCATCTGCCGCGCGTGTTGTCGCTGATAAAGCCCATCACGGGGTCGGTAACGGCGTCCCACAACTTCGCAATCATAAATATCGTCGTCGCGATTTTCATCGGGATGCCCATCGTCGTCATGTATTTGACAAGAATACACGACATCAGCGCAACGCCGCCGCCGTCCATAAGACCGCCTATGCCGTAACAAATTTTCTCTTTAAGCGGCACTCTGTCTTCGGGCACGATATAGTTCGCGTCGCCGGGGACAGCCACCTGTTTTTCCTTCTTCTTCACGTTGTACCTCATACAAAAAGATATATTAATAATATCATATCATTTGTTTTGACACAAGCAACAAAAACCTACTTGCCGATTTATCTTTTGTAAAATTTCCGCAAAGTTTCAAAAACCAAACAAAAAACCGCCCTTTCGGACGGTGTCGGTTAATGGGTTTAGGAAAGATGTTTCAGAATTTCAACGATTATTCCGTTTTTAACGTATTCGTTGATAAGTCCCGCACAAAATCTTTCGCCACGGAAAATTGCCGTAAGACAAGTGCCCGCTTCCTTTTTCGACATTGTGCCGATATCTTCCGCAAGTTTCTTTTCGTTGTACCAGCCGCGTTCGTTCATCGTGCGGTCATATTCAATATCAACCAAATCGGAATTGAAAAAAATCCTTTGGAAATCGCTTATCTCACGCGGGTATTCGGCATACAATTTTATCTCGCCTTTGGCGTTTTCCGTCGAATTTTCAAGCGTTTTACGATATTCTTCAAAAATTTTCGTATATTTTATCAAATCCGATTTTTCAAAATTCAACTTATGATCGTTCATAATATTTCCCCCTACGACTTTATTATTGTTATTATAAACTCTTTTCCCTGCTTTCGCAATGAAAAATATAATATTGTTTGTAAAACAAATGACAACCCGACAATCGGGTTGTTGGTGGAAAACCCAAGATTTTGAACCCGACCATATAAAAACGCACACCAAATCGGTTGTGCGTTTTTTGTTTGCGCTTAATTATTATCCTAACAGTTCTTTTTTCTTGCGTTGAATTTTTGGTTTATTTATTTTATCGGTGAGGTGATAACTCATATCAAGTAGCATTTTGATTTTGTCGTCGGGGACGGTGCCGTCAAACGCAACCGTTATCCAACTGACCTTTGACATATGGTAGGCGGGGAAAAACCCGCTTTCGCACAAGAGCGAGCCGACAAGAACCGAGTCGCACTTCAAATTCACGACGTCAATAAGTTCCTCGCCGTCAAGACCAAGTCTGAATTTCGGCACGTCCATGACGACGGCAAACCACTTTTTGCTGTTTGCGTGGCGAAACACCTCGTAATTCGGGTAAATATACCACGGGAAATCAGCGCAAGCGTTATAGTTATCTAATACAAAACTTTCAAATTCGCAACGATTCATATAAAATAGGTTTATTTATTAAGAAGATACCGATCATTGTAAAAGCAATGATATAGATATTATGCGATTACCATTTTTATGTTTATTAAATGCCAACAGATAATAATGCGAACGTTGCCAAAACGCCGAT
>ULPT01042035.1_pt1 | contig 33805 bp, 26 predicted proteins | sample 1953751 | NCBI WGS metagenome assembly ULPT01 (sample SAMEA4835636, study PRJEB28245) | human gut metagenome | biome: gut microbiome; material: fecal sample | place: Denmark | collected 2008 | reverse complement strand
AACTTTACGAAATTTTGGTGGTGCAAAGTTACGTATTACAAAGAATTTCCAAAAAAACTGTCAGACCATCTGGTTTTTCGTCGTAACACTCTGACAAGCAGGCAGTTGACTGTCATCCGATTGTCAGGCAATTGTCTGGATGGTTGGCTGACGAAAGGATTTGCCAGGTGTAAGGAATTCTGACGACAGGAATTGCCAGCGTTGGCAGAATCACGAAAAACAGGAATATGGGTATTAAAACTTTAACTTATTGGACAGACGTCTGACTGCAATTCTGCCCAACAGGGGCAAGCAGCGTGCCCAGGATGGGTAAGCAGCGTTCCCCGGTTGGGCAAGCACCGTGCCCATCAACCATCCCCAATCGGTCATTATGTATAAAAAAAACAAAAGATGATACATCTGCACTTGAATCAATGTGCGAATGTATCATCTTTGCAAGGGCTCCGACTTACGGTAAAGTCCCGGCACATTAAATATTCTTTTGATTATCTACCTAAGTACACCTCCTGTTACAAAAGAATTGTTCAAAAAACTTTGTTAAAACGTCTCTCTTGAAGGAGATTATTCCTCAGCGTCTCTCAGCTGCTGAACATAGATAGCGCGCTCCATCTTGAGTCTCTTGAGTACAGATGGCTTGTCGAACTGCTGACGGGCACGGAGCTCCTTAACAACACCTGTCTTCTCAAATTTTCTCTTGAACTTCTTCAAGGCTCTCTCGATGTTCTCGCCTTCCTTAACTGGTACAATAATCATTTTTTCTTTTTTGTTTTATTTGGTTATACTTAATTAATTATCTATCAGATGCTTTGATTAGCGGCTGCAAAATTACTTCTATTTTTCAAATCTTGCAAGTTTTTACGTCAAAATATAAGAAAGTTGCATACTTTCCCATGTAAAGTTGCCAAGTTTCCCATTAAAAACCAGCAAGTTTCCCATAGAAAGCAGCCTACTTCCCGAATTCTTTCAGTTTGTCGCCGTCTATAAATACAAAGCCGCTCTTTCTTGCCACGATTACTCCATCGGCAAATCTATACACATCTATCACATCATCGTCAAGGTCTACCTTCAACTCGATATCCTTGTCAGTAATAAAGAACCGCGTTCTCCCGTTGCTGTTTTTCATGAACGACAGGTTGTCAAGCTCAAGATATTTCGTGTAAACGTTTGATGCATTATAACTGCGTACCACTTTTCCGTCATTCTTTATTACGAAAGCACTGTCCTTGTCGTTCACGACGAGACACCCTTTCTCTTTGTCCAGGCATTCAAACCGGCTTCTTTTCTCTATGTCGAGATACGCCTGTCCCTTAATAAAATTCCGGAATTTACCATACGTCTTCTTCGGATACTCCACAGTACGGATGTCTCTCATGTCCTCCGACGGCCAGACAATAGAATTTGAGAAAAGCAAAGTCTTCAACTTTTCGCCATTTGCCAATGTATCACGGACGGAGTTTTTGCCTTTGGAAAAGAACTGCCCCATGATTTTTCTTCCGCTCTGCGAATAAAGTTCCATATAGAACGTCTTGCTCAGATTCACTTTTTTATCGTCGTCATCAGTTCCGTAGCCGTTGCTGAAGACAGAGAGTTTCTGCGAATCCGCCTTCAACACGATATTGCCTCCCAAAGCGCCAAGTTTTGTCCTCCACTTTTCCTTCAGCATCATGTCAAAACAATAGACGTTGTGACAGTCTGCCATATATACATTCCCGTTCTCAAAACAGATATTGGAACCGAGATAGCCCAGCGACTTTCTCATTGGGTAGCACAGATAATAATAATGTGACGGCCCAAACAAAACTGTCGTAAGAAGAGAACCGATGAGACCACCCGCTAAGAAAGCAGATGCGTCTAAGCCTTCGTCGTATGCTCTGACTTTCTTCTTGTACACCTTTCCCGTTTCGAGGTTTATCTTGTACAAGTTGTCTGCAACGGCAAACAGGGTCTTGTCGTCATATAGTTGGGTATAGCATCTTTGGGCTTGCGAAGCCCATTTGTCACTTTCCCACAAAAACGAACCGTCGGAAATCCTGTATGCCAACAAATCCGGAAAGGCACCATTTCCCACGCCAAGCACAATATCCAGGGAGTCATTGACATAGACCGGAGTGATCTGGAGGAAAGACGCCACCTCGCCTGTTTCAAGTTTTCTGAACTCCACGTAATTGCGTATTTCCTTTTCCTTCCCCACTTCAAGCTGCATCACGGAAACCATATACGGGCCATTGATTGAAAAGGAAGTGGTCTTTGGATTTATTTCCCTTATCCAAGCGGCTTGTTTCCTGTCTTTGGCCGAGTATACGCTAAGGAGTCCCACATCACCCGTTTTTCCCTTCTTCGTCGTGTCGCAGGTAATAATGGCTACATAGCTGCTGTCTTCTCCAAAGACAGCAGCCAGCGCGCCGCCGTTTCCGCCCATACGTAGTCCATAGAGTTCCTTGCCACGAGCGTCTTTGCCGTAGCTCAATATGTCTGACGGCAGACTTTTGACGCCAGGCTTATCGTTCTCTTCAAAGCGGCTTGCCGCTGACTGTCCACAAGTTACAATCATCATCAAGGCGACAAGCACGCTGTATTTCCGGATATTCATCATATCCTTGCTGTGTTAGTCTTCAACCATTCCTTTTCTTCGTCGTTGAGCAATGGCGAGAGCTTCTCGAATACCATCTTGTGATAGTCGTTGAGCCACTGTTTCTCTTCTGCTGTGAGCATGTCGAGATCGGCACAGCTGAGGTCGATAGGACAGAGGGTGAGCGACTCGAACTGCAGGAACTTGCCGAATTCCGTCTCCATGAAGTCTTTGATTAGCAGCGTGTTCTCGATTCTCACTCCAAACTTGCCGGCGAGGTACAGTCCCGGCTCGTCGGTCACCGTCATGCCTGCCTGGAGCGGTGCCGGTTTCCATTCCATCCTTATCTGATGAGGACCTTCGTGTACATTGAGGTAGCTGCCCACGCCGTGGCCTGTGCCGTGCATATAGTTGAGTCCTTCTTTCCACATCGTCTGTCTTGCCAGTATATCAAGCTGGGTGCCGCTGGCATGGTTGGGGAACTTACACAATTCCAGTTGTATATGACCTTTTAGCACAAGGGTGTACACTTTCTTCTGCTCCTCGGTCACAGGACCGAGAGGTATGGTGCGGGTGATGTCTGTCGTACCGTCGAGATATTGCGCTCCGCTGTCGAGCAGGAGGAAACCGCGCGGTTTCAGTTCCACATCCGTTTCAGGTGTAGCCTCGTAGTGAACGATGGCTCCATGTTCCTGATATGCGGCGATGGTGTCGAACGAGACTCCCTTGAAGAGCGGCTGCTCAGCCCTGAGCGACGTGAGTTTCTTCTCCACAGTCAGCTCCGTCTGTCCGCCAGCCTCAACGGCGGGTTTCAGCCAGTGGAGGAACTTCACCATTGCCACGCCGTCGCGGAGCATGGCACTATGGAATCCTCGGATTTCAGCCTCGTTCTTCACACACTTCAGATAAGGCACTGGCGATGCCGCCTCCACCACTTTCTTTGCGCTGACGGCAGAGAAGAGGGCATAGTTCACCTGATTGGGGTCGAGCAGGATATTGTAGCCATCGAAATGACGAAGTCCCTCGACTACATTTCCATAATCCTCCACCACCACTCCGGCTGCCTTGAGAGCGTCGGCTGCAGATGGCGCAAGTTTCACCTTATTTATATATAATATAGTCTTCTCCACATCGATGAGGAGATAAGCCACAGCCACAGGATTGCAATGCACGTCGGAGCCGCGCAGGTTCAGTGTCCATGCAATGTCGTCGAGGACGGTCACGAGCAACGCCTCCGCCCCACTCCGCTTCACTGCGGTCCTGATTCTCTGAAGTTTGCTTTCAGCAGTCTCTCCGGCATATTCCAGCGGATGCTGAACCACTGTGTTCAGGGGGATTTCCGGACGGTCTTTCCAGATGATGTCCAAAGGGTCGAAATTGGTGCGGATGGTAATTCCTCCCTGCCGGCGCAGTTCTTCGGCAAGTCCTCTCACCTCGTTGGCGGCATTCACATATCCGTCGAGCCCCACCACGGCACCGTTAATATGGGCAAGCGACATTCCGAGCCATTGCGATATGGTGGGAGTTCCTTCAACGCGCTCTTTCATCAGTTTGAACTCCGTGCCTTGCAGCTGTTCCTCAGCCGCTATGAAATATCTGGAGTCGGTCCATAGCGCAGCCTTGTCCATTGTCACCACTGCCGTTCCGGCGCTGCCGTCAAAACCGCTTATCCATTTCCTGCCTTCCCAATGGGCCGGCACGTACTCTCCGTTGTGGGGATCGGTGCTTGGAAAGATAAAGGCATCGATGCTCTCTCTACGCATAACTTCACGCAGAGCTGCGAGCCTATCTTGAATCATTTGTGTCATAATCATAGTGTTTAATCTGATATTTGTAAAATCTGCTTTACAAAGGTATATCTTTTCATAATTAATAACAAATTATAAGACGATTATGTTGCAATTTATCGAGTTTTTTTTCCTAACTTTGCGGTGCGAATGACAAGACAACGAATATACATAAAAATAATTTTACAACTATGGAATTTTTAACTAACGAAAAACTTGTTATCGTCGGTGCAGGCGGTATGATCGGTTCTAACATGGTACAGAGCGCTTTGATGCTCGGCCTCACTCCTAACATTTGTCTTTATGATATTTATGAGCCAGGTGTTCACGGCGTATTCGACGAAATCCAGCAGTGTGCATTCCCTGGCGCTAACGTAACATATACTGTTGACCCGGCAGAGGCTTTCACTGGTGCTAAATATATCATTTCTTCAGGTGGCGCTCCTCGCAAGGACGGCATGACACGTGAGGATTTGCTGAAGGGCAACTGCAAGATCGCCGCTGAGTTCGGTGACAACATCAAGAAATATTGTCCTGATGTTAAGCACGTGGTTGTTATCTTCAACCCTGCTGACGTAACAGCCCTGACAGCACTCATCCACTCTGGTCTGAAGCCAAACCAGCTGACTTCTCTCGCTGCCCTCGACTCTACTCGTCTGCAGCAGGCTCTCGCACTGGAGTTCGGCGTTCAGCAGGACAAGGTGACCGGTGCTCACACATACGGTGGCCACGGCGAGCAGATGGCTGTATTCGCTTCTCAGGTTAAGGTTGACGGCAAGCCTCTCTCAGAGATGGGTCTCTCTGCTGAGCGTTGGGAGGAAATCAAGCACCACACAGTACAGGGTGGCTCTAACATCATCAAGCTCCGCGGCCGCAGCTCTTTCCAGAGCCCTGCTTACAATGCCGTGAAGATGATCGAGGCTGCCATGGGCGGCAAGGAGTTCACACTGCCTGCAGGATGCTACGTAAACTGCGACAAGTGCGGATTCAAGAACGTGATGATGGCTATGCCTACAACTATCGACAAGACTGGCGTTCACTTCGTTGAACCTAAGGGAACAGAAGAGGAGATGGCTTCTCTTGCCAAGTCTTATGAGCACCTCTGCAAGATGCGCGACGAGATTGTTGAACTCGGCATCGTTCCTCCAGTGGCAGAGTGGACAAAGATGAACCCGAACCTCTAATAGCTAACAAACCACTGCGGAGGGGACATACTTTCCGCATGCGGTAATACGCTACAACAAAATTTTAAAAGGAGATGGATTAACGCCATCTCTTTTTTTTTGTATATATAGAAGTGGTGCAAGGCACAAATCTGCGCAACCATCCGAACTTACGACTATCGACATATCCGGCAATTTTAACGATATATTTAAAAAACATTCAGCAGCAACATAACATTTAATTAATTCTATAGGCCAATTAGCGACATTCTGTAATTTATATGTTGAAAACATGCTACAGAATGCATTTTATTCATATTATATTTGGAGACAAAAGACAGATTATATACTTTTGCAATACATTATTCAAAGCGTTAATAAACATTACTAACCAAAAAACTTTAAAACATGAAAAAGTTATTTTATTGGGTATGTGTTTTATTAGCCGCCACTACTATTGCAGCTTGCAGCAGCAATGACGACTTTTATCCTAACAACACAAATTGAATCAAGTCAACAATGTTGAAAACTTCGAAAGCATCAAATCACGCATCATTACGCTTGGCAAAAAGGATTTGGGGTACAACCGAACAGTCGTTTGCCAGTGCCAATCTTTGGAATAACGAATAAAAAAGGAATACAATATGAGAAAGTTAGTTTTATTCATTTTATTGTTGTTCAGCTGCCATAGCTTCGCAGCTGAACAGCAGGACTCCGTAGCGAAAAGCAGACATAGAGTGACATTATATGGAGATACGGAAGAAAGTGTATCACCAAGACAGCATGGCCTAATTCCAATCATGTCATTCACCACGATAGGTATAGAACCCGTGAGAAGACTGACAATCGGCGTGTCATATATCGGATACCTTGGGCTATACAAGGATAGCGAGAGGAAGACATACTACCAAACGCAAGGCATAGGAGGTGAATGCGGCTGGCAACTCTTCAAGGCAAAGAAAGACGGTACGTTTTGGGACAAAGGCGACGAAATAGACATAAGAGCGAGATATGGCCACAGCATCGGTGGCGGCGACCTGAAATATGACCTGTACGACGCAGCCATAATATACAGGTATATGCGCTCGGTAATAGACCTATCCTTAGCCGTCGGCTATAGGTTTATCAATTCTCACAGCTCTGAAGTAAGAAACCACAGTAACGTATACCTTGGTATAGGAATTGGTATATAAATCAACAATGCTCATGCCGAGCGTACAGATATGCGGGCGACAAGGAAGACAATTCCATGTCGCCCGTTTTCTTGATGAATAATATTTGATTAATATTTTCCCCCACGGCGTGGGGAATGAAACCCCACATTAGGGGGTTCTGTTCCCCACGTCGTGGGGGATTTTTGGCATATATTTTTGTCTTCGTATTTTGGGGCAATTCATTTAACCCAAATCGCAAACAAGTATCTCTGCCGAAGGTTATATCGTTTATCGCCTCAATGACCATAGCTTTGCTCTTGACAAAGAATAATTATCCTGCAACTGCTGAATGACAAAAAAAAGAAGTACATTTGCAGAAGATTAATAATATACATAACAAGAAAAATCAATGGCACTTATAAAATCAATAAAGGGTCTCACTCCGAAATGGGGCAAGGACTGCTATTTCAGTGAGAACGCCGCAATTGTCGGCGAAGTGACGATGGGCGACGAATGCTCAATATGGTTCAATGCCGTGGTGCGCGGCGATGTGGCTCCCATTACGATCGGCAACAGAGTGAACGTGCAGGACGGAGCCTGCGTACATGTGACCAACCAGACAGGACCCACGATAATCGAGGACGATGTGTCAATAGGCCACAATGCCACAGTACATGCATGCACAGTGCGCCGAGGTGCCCTGATAGGCATGGGTGCGACGGTGCTCGACAACGCTGAAGTGGGCGAAGGAGCAGTAGTTGCCGCCGGAGCACTCGTTCTGGGAGGCACTAAAATCGGCGAACATGAAATCTGGGGTGGCGTACCGGCAAAGTTCATCAAGAAGACGAGACCGAACCAGGCGGAGAGCTTCGCACAACACTACGTGGAATATTCAAAGTGGTATCTTGAGGAACAAGACTGAAAACGACATTCCCACAATCCAAGAGCATCACAACCACATATCATCCTATGACAGAAAGACCGACGACATACGTTGACATCATATTGCCGCTGCCCCTCAACAGTCTCTTCACCTACTCCATTCCGGAGCCGTTGACAGAGGCGGTGAAGAGCGGCGTGAGGGTTATCGTGCCGTTCGGCAAGCAGAAGATGATGGTGGGACTGGCGGTGCGCATCCACGACAAGGAGCCGGAATTCAAGGTAAAGGACATCACGAGGGTGCTCGACACGACGCCTATCGTGACCGAAGGCCAGCTGCGGATGTGGAACTGGATTGCAGATTATTACATGTCTCCCATCGGCGAGGTCTTCAACGCTGCATTGCCTGCCGGACTGAAGGCAGAGGACGGGTTCAGACCGAAGACGGAGACATATATCACACTGCCTGAGAACCTGCGCCACGAACAGGCGCTGCACATCGCTTTCGGCATGCTGAAGAGGGCACTGGCACAACTCAAGACATTCAACACATATCTGACACTCTCCCACTGGGACACCATTGTGGGCGACTGCACCGACGAACCGGTGGTGGAGGTGACGAAAGACGAACTGATAAACGAATCGCATGCCACAGCCGGAGTCATGAAGCAACTGCTGGACAAGAAGATGCTCGTGACCTACGAGAAGGAGGTGGGACGTCTGAACTGTGGCGGAGTGCCTCAGCTCGACAACGTGAAGCGATTGTCGGCAGCACAGCAGGAGGCATACAACAACATACTGTTCCAGTTCCTGAAAAAGAACGTGGTGCTGCTGCGCGGCGTAACGTCGAGCGGCAAGACGGAGATATACATCCATCTCATCAAACAGGCACTGGAGCGCCACGAGCAGGTGCTCTATCTCCTGCCGGAAATCGCCCTGACGGTACAGATAAGACAAAGGCTTCAGAAGGTGTTTGGCGACAGACTCGGTATCTACCATTCCAAATACAGCGATGCCGAGAGGGTGGAAATATGGAAGAAGCAACTCTCCGACTCACCTTACGATGTGATACTGGGAGCACGCTCCGCCGTGTTGCTGCCGTTCTCCAAACTCGGTCTCGTGATAATCGACGAGGAACATGAAACGTCTTTCAAACAGCAGGACCCTGCACCGCGCTACCATGCCCGCAGCGTGGCGATAATGCTCGCCCACCAGCATGGAGCGAAAACACTGTTGGGCTCCGCCACACCGTCGGCAGAGAGCTGGCATAACGCCGAGACAGGCAAATACGGTCTTGTGGAACTCGACGAGAGATACAAGGGCATCGAGATGCCGGAGATAAAGGTAGTGGACGTGAAGGACATGCAACGCCGCAAGATGATGTACGGTCCGATATCACCGCTGCTGCTCGAGACGATGAAAAAGGCATTGGATAACGGGGAACAGGTGATACTGTTCCAGAACAGGCGCGGCTTTGCACCGATGGTGGAATGCCGCACCTGCGGATGGGTGCCGAAATGCGAAAACTGCGATGTCTCCCTCACCTTCCACAAGAACATGAACATGCTGACATGTCACTACTGCGGTTTCACCTACAGCGTGCCGAAGAAATGTCCGAACTGCGAGGGGGAGGACCTGAGGCCCTATGGGTATGGAACGGAGAAGATTGAGGAGAAGATAATGGAACTGTTCCCCAACGTGCCCGTTGCCAGGATGGACCTCGACACTACCCGTTCCCGCAACGCATACGAGAGGATAATAAATGACTTCTCTGCCGGGCGTACGAAGATTCTCATCGGAACGCAGATGGTGAGCAAGGGACTCGATTTCGACCACGTACGTGTGGTGGGAATACTGAATGCCGACTCCATGCTCAACGTGCCCGACTTCAGGGCATACGAACACGCCTTCACCATGATGTCGCAGGTGGCGGGAAGAGCAGGAAGGAAAGGCGACCGCGGACTGGTGATACTGCAGACGAAAGACGTGGAGCAGCCCATCATAGAACAAGTGGTGACAAACAACTGGCGGGCATTCTATTCACAGCTGATGGCAGAGAGACGATTGTTCCACTACCCTCCCTTCTATCGGCTCATATATGTCTACCTGAAGCACAAAGACGATGACCGCGTGAACACGGCAGCGATAGAGATGGGCGGCAGACTGAGACAATGGCTTGGAGCAAGGGTGCTCGGTCCTGACAAGCCTGCGGTATCGAAGGTGCGCACATTCTTCATCCGCAAGATAATGCTGAAGCTCGAACCGGGTATCGACATGAAGAGGGTGCGCCAGTGCCTGTTGCTCGCCCAGCGCCAAATGGAACAGGACAAGCGATACTCCTCCCTGCAGATTTACTACGACGTGGACCCGAGCTGACATCTATCCGACTTCCGACAAATAAGCACCAATCCCCGGCTCTCTCACACGAGACAACCGGGGATTATTCTATTTCTTATAAGAACAATTGTTTTGCCCATTCCGGGACGTCGTCAATATACTGTTTGAAGACAGGTCTTGTCAATTTACTCATAATCCCATTCTATGTGTCGCTTTGCGCCTAGCAATCTCAGCTTTGGCAGCATTAAATCTCTTATCAAGTTCTGCCTTGGCCTTGAGTGTTGACAGACATGCCGATTTCTGAACTTCAAGCATTATGGCTTCCAGCATCTCATCCGTCGGTTCCTCTGCTGAATTCAATCTGTATGACCTAAGTTCTTCTTTTGACATTGCAACGAATCATTTTAAGTTCCAATTAATTAATCAATGCAAAGATAAGACATTTTTCAATACAGAATAACAAATCAATCAAAATAAATTGCCTTTATTACTATTACAAACACACCTAAAGGCAAGCGTACTATCAATAATCCCCAGTCCTCTCACACCGAGACAACTGGGGATTCATCATTTATGTGTGTTATTTCAAAGAGTAGTTTTCTTATCAGAAATCGATGTCAAGACCAACACCAAGCACATCATTGTCACGAGTGTAGTCAGCTGTATAAGTCAGCTTTTCTGACACCTGCTCCGAAGTCTTCTTGTGCTTGTAGAAGGTATGGAAATAAGCTACGGAGAGTGACATCTTGCTTGTCAGGTTCACTTTCGCACCGAAACCGACAGAGTTTGAACTTACCACGAACGACTTGTCGTCCATTGAGGCATCCGACAGACCATAGTTTGTGCTCTGCCATCCTGCACTCACGGTGAGCATCTTGTTCACATCATACTCAGCACCGGCATTATACTCCAGCGTACCGCGTTTGAGATTCTTGTGACGGTCTACACGCTCCTTCGTTCCGTCAGCCTTGATCCAATTGTAGCCAGAGGTAGCCTCCTTGTCGTCAAACCAGTGGAAGCCCACATTGATGCGGAGAGCATCGATAGGACTATAGCCCACTCCGAGGGTGAGCAATGAAGGAATGTCACCGGCATCCTTATGGTTCTGCTCCGGGTCATACTCAGCAATAAGCTCGTTGATGTTCTCCTTTGCCTGCTGGATTGCCGGACTGATGCCCTGGAGCACCTGTACCGGAACACCGGCAGCAGCAAGGTTCTCACCGATAGCGTTCAGCTTCTTCACAGGAGTGATGACGGTACCCTGGTTTACAAGACACAGATGGGTCTTGAACTCATACTTTGCAGAGAAGTTCCAACGGCCGGTCTTGTAGTCAATACCGATGATTGGAGTGAAGCCATAACCAGTCTGGTCGGTGTTCAGCTCAATGTCTGAACTCTCCGGATCGTTTCTGTCCACCATAGTAGAGAGTGGCAGTTTGGCTCCGTTGTTACCCACGAAAGCGATGTTCTTCACATATCCGTAGTAGTTACATGTGGCGTAGACTCCTCTCACACCTCCGAATACAGACAGGTGGTCGTTGATTCTGTAGGCAGCGCCGACAGAAAGTCCATAGTAATACTGACGACCGCGCATGAAGCTGTCGTAGGTATATCCATATCCTCCCATCGTTCCCGTTGCAGGGTTGGCGATATTAGGATTTACCGGCAATATGCCGTTAAGGTATGGAGCGAGGGAGTTGCCGAGGAAACCGATGTTTGCCACAACCTTCTCGAAAGAACCGAGTCCGTTGTCGAACTTACATTTTCCGCCACCTCCAGTAAGGGCGAAGTTGGCCTGGAACGACCATCTGTTCTTGTTGTATGCATACTGGAACGAAGGAATTACAGGGGCAAAAGCCTTACCCTCGAATTTCCTTGGCGTAGTAGGATTCTTTACGTTGTAGTTGAAGAGAGCGTAGTCGTTCTCGATAGTACGTGTCTGCCATGCAGTCTGCAGATTGATGCTGAGGTGATGGCCGTCTTTCATAAATGCCACACCGGCAGGGTTGTAATACACTCCGTCAATACCGATAGATGCCTCACGGCTCATCATACGGTTGAAAGCAATGTTCTGGTTGGTGTTAGTGAGCAGACCGCCAGCAGTGGCGGTTACTGCGGATGCCGACAACAGGGCTGCCAAGCAAACATTTTTTAAATTAATCATCTTTACCTAAAATACTTTTTAAAACAAATTGGTTGCAAAGGTATCTTATTTGTTCTTTATTTCCGTATAAAGAGTTATTTGTTTAACATTGCTTAACCACAAAGCACCCGCATTTTGCGCAAAACAAAAGGTTTGTGCAATAATTAATGCACAAACCTTTCATATTTATCCCCAAATGTATATGTTACCTCCATTTGCCTATTCCTCGTCGTCTCTCTTCAGAGCCGGCTTCTTCAGTTCAGGATAGCTCACTCTCGTATGATAAATGGACTTGAGCCTTTCTATCAACACCTGCTTGGCCATCGCGATGTCGTGGAATGTGATCGGGCAATACTCAAAGTATCCCTCCTTCAGTTGTCCGTCCACGATCTTGTTCACGATATTGCTGATGCTGAATTCCGTATATTCCGGAAGCGAGCGTGCGGCAGCCTCAACGCTGTCTGCCATCATCAGGATAGCTTGTTCGCGGGTGAACGGATTAGGACCGGGATAGGTGAAGAGCGAATCGTCGATAGGCTCATCCGGATGCTCGTTGCGATACGACACATAGAAATACTTCGTCATTCCCGCACCATGATGAGTGCTGATGAAGTCCTTTATCACTCCCGGCAGATTATGCTTCTCAGCCAGTTTCAGTCCGTCTGTCACATGGTTTATCACGATATGTGCGGCATCAATCCTCGACATGTTGTCGAGAGGGTTCACGCCATTCTGGTTCTCAGTGAAGAATGCCGGATTCTGCATCTTGCCGATGTCATGATACAAGGCTCCTGTACGCACCAGCTGCGCCTTTGCGCCGATCTTCTCGGCGATGGCAGAGGCAAGGTTGCTCACCATTATAGAATGCTGGAACGTTCCCGGCGCCACCTCGCTCAAGCGGCGCAGCAGGTCCTTGCTGGTATTCGACAGCTCGATGAGCGTGACGTTGGATATGAATCCGAACGTCTTCTCGATGATGAGCATGAGAGGATACACGAAGAGCAGCATTATACCGTTTATCACGAAATACTTATACATGCTGTTGTCCACGGTAGTGAACGTATTGTCTGTCATCAGCTGTAGGGCGAAGTAGATGGCGCAGCTCGCCAACGTCACGAAGAGTGCCGTCTTGAAGAGCTGCCCTCGCTGCGATAGTTCCCTCAGCGAGTATATCGCCACGAGTCCCGCCACGAGCTGCACGATGATGAACTCATACTGATATTTCACTGCCGCCGCACACAACATCACCATCACGATGTGTGTAAGGAATGCCGTACGCGAGTCCATGAACACACGGATGAATATGGGCGCCATGGCAAAAGGCAGTATGTAGACGCTGAACACATTGTGTTCTATCATCAGCGACACGAGGATTGGAAAGACGGTGATCATCGCATAGAGCATGGCTATGCTGCGCGGCTTGCTGAAATAGTCGCGGCGGAACATGCCGAGATACATGGTGAAGAGGATTATGAAGAGCGAAACGAATATCACCTGTCCGGCAATGGTAGAAGGCACTGCGGTTGTGCTGGCGCTACGGCGCTGGGTCTCCTTTTCAAATGAACTGAGCACACGGAAGGTGTAGTCGTCAACGATTTCTCCCCTGTCCACGATTTTCTGTCCGGCGAGCACCATACCGCTTGCCAGCGGTATCTGCCCGAGCAAGTCGTTCTTCTCTGCCTCGCTCCTCTCCTTGTCGTATATCAGGTTCGGCTCTATGTATTCGTTGAGATTGCAACGCTGCAGCTGCGCACGGTAGGGTGCGAGTCTCTCGTCAAGGTATATCTGCTCATAGGCGGTCATTGTTGACAACACTCTGGATATGCGCACGCTGTAAGCAGTCTTGCCGTCAATGACCCTTATCATCTTGGTGGTGTCCTGGGCTATCGACGAGAATTCCGTCGCCCCCATGATTCCCGACTTGTACAGCTGGTGCAGCTTGTCTGCCACGATGTTGGTGTAGGTAGCCGGCATACCTGGCAGTCCGCCGGTGAAGTCTTCGAAGAAGCGTGTCATCTGGGCGCTCTCCATATTGTCCTTAAAGTTGAAGTAAGGTTCGAAGTTGCGCAGCAAGCTGTCGCGCTCCTGCTTTATCGCCTCGTCGGTCTTGTATATCGGGAAGTCGAACTTGGCAATCAGCGAACCATACATCCACGGCTTTCCCACGTCGTAGCGGAACTGCGGTCCGCTGTTGCGCGGAATAAACAATACGATGATGACCACGGAAATCAGGACCAGCGCCATACGGCTGAGGATCTTCTTCCATTGGTTGCGTTCAGACATGTCGTACTTATTCATATTCTCATTCTTTTATAAGTCCGGCGCAACGACAAACCAGTGTAGCTGGCGCCAGCATTAATTACAGTGTATTATCTCGGTTTTAGCCTCCGAAAAGTACCTATTATATATATAAGGCACGTTTCAACTGCGAAAATACAAAAAATAATACAACAATTGATAAAAAAGTTGTATTTTTGCACGGTTTAGCATATATCTCTTGCCCAAATGCGGCATTACGAGGTAATAAAATCAATAAATTCACATATACACATAGCAATGTCAGAAAGAAAAGTTAGGGTGCGTTTCGCACCAAGTCCCACGGGCGCCTTACACATCGGCGGCGTGCGCACAGCATTATACAACTATCTCTTCGCCAAGCAGCACGGCGGCGATCTCGTGTTCCGTATCGAGGATACCGACTCCAATCGTTTCGTACCCGGTGCTGAAGAATACATCATCGAGTCGTTCAAGTGGCTCGGCATCAAGTTCGACGAGGGAGTGAGCTTCGGCGGAAACTATGGTCCTTACCGTCAGAGCGAGCGCCGCGACATCTACAAGAAGTATGTAGACCAGCTGCTCGATGCCGGCAAGGCATACATCGCCTTCGACACTCCTGAGGAGCTCGACGCCAAACGTGCAGAGATAAAGAACTTCCAGTATGATGCCCACACCCGCATGCAGATGCGCAACTCGCTTGCCATGCCAAAGGAGGAGGTTGAAGCCCTCATCGCCGACGGCAAGCAGTATGTAGTGCGTTTCCTCATCCAGCCGGGAGAGGAGATCCATGTCAACGACATGATCCGCGGCGACGTGGTGATAAAGAGCGACATCCTCGACGACAAGGTGCTCTACAAGAGTGCCGACGAGCTGCCTACCTATCATCTCGCCAACATCGTTGACGACCATCTGATGGAGATAAGCCATGTGATACGCGGCGAGGAATGGTTGCCAAGCGCCCCACTCCACGTCCTACTGTACCGTGCATTCGGATGGGAAGACACAATGCCACGCTTCGCCCACCTGCCTCTGCTGCTGAAACCAGACGGCAAGGGAAAACTGAGCAAGCGCGATGGCGACCGCCTAGGATTCCCTGTGTTCCCGTTGGAATGGCACGACCCCAAGACCGGCGACGTGAGCAATGGTTTCCGTGAGAGCGGATATTTCCCGGAGGCAGTAATAAACTTCCTTGCCCTGCTCGGATGGAACCCTGGCACAGAGCAGGAGCTGTTCTCTCTGCAGGAACTCGTGGAGCAGTTCGACATCACAAAATGCAGCAAGGCGGGAGCACGCTTCGACTATCAGAAGGGCATCTGGTTCAACCATGAATATATCCTGCGCAAGAGCAACGAGGAGATTGCAGAACTCTTCGCCCCGATCGTTGCCGGCAACGGCGTGGACGAGTCGATGGAGCGCATCACCAAGGTGGTGTCGATGATGAAAGACCGCGTAAGCTTCGTAAAGGAACTGTGGCCTCTCTGCTCATTCTTCTTCATCGCTCCTACGGAATACGACGAGAAGACGGTACGCAAACGCTGGAAGGCTGACTCTGCCGTGGTAATGGGCGAACTTGCCGACGTGATAGAAGGCATCGACGACTTCTCTCTCGAAAACCAGGAGAAAGTGGTTCTCGCATGGGTGGAGAGCAAGGGTTACAAGCTCGGCGACGTGATGAATGCGTTCCGTCTGGCTCTCGTCGGCATCGGCAAGGGTCCCGGCATGTTCGACATCACTGCCTTCCTCGGCAAGGAGGAGACACTGAAGAGACTCAGAAAAGCCATTGAAGTGCTGAAATAACAAACCGCATTCTATATGCCCGCTCTCCCTTCCACCGAGGGAGAGCCACAAGGGCAGAGAGAGAAACTGGAATAAAGAACTAAAAGCAACAAAGAAGCAGGCGTGTACAACATCATTATATATATATACCTTCTTGGTGTGGCGATAGCCAGCCGTTGGAACAGCAAGATACGCAAGATGTGGCGAGGGGAAAGAGAAACTTTCGACATACTGAGGCAGAAGACAGACCCGAATGCGAAATACCTGTGGTTCCATGCAGCATCGCTCGGAGAGTTTGAGCAGGGACGCCCCATAATGGAGCGTCTGCGCAAGAGCCATCCCGAATACAAGATTCTCCTCACATTCTTCTCCCCTTCTGGATACGAAGTGAGGAAGAACTACGAAGGGGCCAACATCGTCTGCTACCTGCCGCTCGACACTCCGCTCAACGTCAGACGCTTCTTCAAGATAATACACCCGGAGATGGCGTTCTTCATCAAGTATGAGTTCTGGTGGAACTACATGACATACATGAAGAAACACGACATCCCCGTATACAGCGTGAGCAGCATCTTCCGCCCGCAGCAGGTGTTCTTCCGCTGGTATGGCAACAGCTATCGCCGCGTGCTGAACTGCATCACCCGGTTCTTCGTGCAGAACGAGAAGAGCCGCGAACTGCTCGCCACACTCGGCATAACGAATGTGGAGATTACGGGCGACACGCGCTTCGACCGCGTGCTGGAGATAAAGCAGAGCGCAAGCCAGAAGCAGATGCCTATCGTGGATGCCTTCGCCAAGGGCTATAAGGTGTTCGTTGCCGGAAGCAGCTGGCCGCCAGACGAGGATATCTTCATCCGATATTTCAACGATCACAAGGACTGGCGCATCGTCATCGCCCCTCATGTGATAGGCGAAGACCATCTGCAGCAGATACTCTCGAAGCTCAACCGCACCGCCGTGCGCTACACGAAGACCACTCCCGAAGAGGCAGTCAAGGCTGACTGCCTGATAATTGACTGCTTCGGACTCCTGTCGAGCATATACTCTTGTGCCAAGGTCACCTATGTGGGTGGCGGATTCGGAGTGGGTATCCACAATGTGCTGGAGGCTGCCGTATGGAACGTGCCGGTGATATTCGGCCCCAACAACAAGCGTTTCCAGGAGGCCCAGGAACTGCTCGCCACACAGGGCGGAATGGAGATAAACAGCTACGAGGACTTTGAGAGAATCATGGACCGCTTCGACTCTGACGCCGAATATCTCAGCATTTCGTCTGATCTGGCCGGTGCCTATGTAAAGACGAAAGCCGGTGCTGCCGACAAGGTTATCAAGGGTGTGGGACTATAATGGAATAATCACGACCGGCTTCCTGTCAGCAGGACAACAAGCGATATGACAATCCCCGACATTCTTCACAGACCGTGTGGTCTGCATAGAATGCCGGGGATTGCCGTATTTATTCATTCATGTATGTCTGGGGGGCTGACTTCTTCCAATTCGAGAGTCAGTATCATCATTTGCCCTGAAGCCTGGTTCCGGAGATTTTCTTCAGACTGTTGGTCGCCACATTAAATATACCCTTGATATATTTGTCGGGAGTACGCTCCTGCAGCTCTTTCATACCGTCGATACACAATGCTCGCTCATCCACAGTCATCACCGATCCCTTCTGCTTGCAGAGGTCGAGGATGGAATTTGCGAGTCCGGTCAGCAGGTTGGTGTTGTCGATATTGTCTCTAAGATTATTGAGATAAGCGGAACGAAGGTTGCCGAACTGCTGGATGGGATCGGTGTTGCTGCCCACGAGAGGTTTGGAAGCAGACTGCTGCATTCCCTTTACATTGCCGTCGGCTCCTATTTTCATGACGTTTCCCTCACCATCGTCAATAGTCATCGAACCATCTTTCTCTATCACTATCCGCTGCCTATTCGACTTGAGGATGGTCTTGCCTTCTTTCGTCTCTATAGTATCGGTACCGTCAACGATTTTCCCGCCAAAAGCCTTTGCCAGTTTTCCCAAGTCGCCCAGACCTGACAGTACCGAGAGATCGCCGAGGTCGAACGAGTCATCATCATCGTCGTCGTCGTCAATGCTGTCGAGTTTGTCGGAGAGGTCTTCAAGATTCTTCAGCACTCCGTCGAGGTTCTGTGCGGAGCGTTTCTGCTTGGCAGACATCTTCTTGGGGTTCATACTGTAAAGCTTATACACCTTGCCTTCGATGTTCTTCCCGCGTTTCTGCCATTCCAGTCCGTAGACATAGCGATAGAGAGAGTCAGCGGTATCATCAACACACATCGTGAGATAGTTACGCCCCCACTTGCAATAGGGCCAGCCCAGATGCATTAGTTTTTCCAGATGGTCGCCATAGGCAATCAGCCTGTTCGACTTCACCGCATCTGTCTCTTTCTTCACGAACACGTCGTATGCCGCCGACATATCCTGATAGAAAGCCTTCTTCAGCGGTTCCAGATTCTTCTCCTGCTTCTTGGGCAGCGAGAATTCGTATATCTTGGCGTATGCCTTGGTATTTCCTTTGTCGACGGTAGAAGACTTTATGCCGTTTTTCTCCACTGCCGTGCCAAAGGCGTCAATCGCCTTGCTCACATGTTCCTGCGCCGAAGCGCCTAAGGGCAGCATCACGATGGATGCGAGTGCCACGATGTCAAATAGTCTTTTCATTGTCATATTCCTTTCCGTTTTATTCAATACACATCTTCTTCATCACACACGGCTGCTATCTGCGCAGAGTTCAATAAACTGGCAGCCTTGACGAGATTCAGCATATATTGTTGTTCACATTCCACTTTCATCAATTCTATGTCGGCAAGCTGTTTCGCCACCACATTCACGGAGTCTGTCACCGAGATCGCCTCTGCATCGGCAAGCAACACCTCTGGCGGTGCGGGCTTGAAGCGGTATTTCTTCATCACCCGCCTTTTAGCCGGCATTTCGTCTGCCTGTCTCTCCTTGTCGGAGATGGTATCGGGCTTGGCGATGGCGCTGTCAGTGGGCTGAACCTGTGCCACCAAGCGTTTGGAAGTCTGCATGACAGGAGTTTCATCCGTTCCGCCGGGCACAAAATGATAGGCTGCCACAAATATCACAGCTACTGCTGCAGCAATGCCTGCTATCCAACGGAGGCTCAAGACCGGAGCGGTATGGCGGACAGGCTTGCCTGATGGTTCGCCGGTCATCCCGTTGTCGAAATATGCGAACATCTCCCGATAGGGGTCCAGTTCGACAGGCACATGCTCATCCTGGCGGAAGAAGTCTCCCAATGCCTTTTCCTCATCCAGAGTGGTGGTGCCGCTCATAAACTTGTCGATCAATATTTTCAAATCCTCCTGTTTCATCTTCTTCGTTTTATCTCGTCAAACAATTTCTTTCTCGCTCTCGCCAGCATCGTGGGCACGGAGACGGCACTGACTCCCACTATGGCGGCAATCTCTTCGGTGGTTTTGTGTTCCACCTGTCTGAGATGCAGCACGGCGTGTTCCTTGGTAGGCAATTTGTCGAGCTGCGACTTCAGCCATCTGTCGTCTTCTGCCGTCTGTAGCAGCGAGTCGGGCTGACGATAACTGCTGTCTGGGGCGGCTGTCATATCGAGGGCTATCGTCTTGTTCCTTCGCAGCATGTCAATAGACAGATGCCTGGCTATTGTAGTGGCCATCGCCGCGGCAGACGGTTTGCCGTCTATCTTCAATCTGATGGTCCATAGCTTGAGCATCGTGTCTTGAGCCACATCCTCAGCCGAGTCTGAATCGAGCCGGAATCCCCTCGCCAGCGTCACTATGCGCCGGCGCAGGTCTGCTGCCATGTCTTCAAACTCTTTCTGAACCATACTCATACATTTATATATATATGACGCCGTTTCCTCCTGCCGTCACTCTATTAACGCACGATACACAGGATTATGAACAGACATTAATATTGTTTAACAATCAGGCAATAAACTTGTACACTAAAAACACGAACGATGTGTCGAAAATGTGTAGATTCGCACAAAACAAGTACCAAAAATGTGTAAAGCTTCACATTTTTAGCACATCAACGATTCAATACCTCCTAAAAAAACCGCAACGCCGTCGAATTGACACGTTGCGGTTTTTTGATTATTTTCTAAGGATTATCGTCATTTTATCTGCACCTTGCCCGTCTTGATGCCGTTGGCAGAAACGGTCTTGATGATATACATGCCCTTGGCAAGTCCGCCGACAGCCTGGCCCGCTGTGGCGTTTGACATTTCTGCCACCTTGTTGCCGGCGAGGTCGTAGACTGAAACACGGGCTTTCTCTGTCATGTCGAGAGTAGAGATGCCGGAAGTCTCGCTTGCAAAATTCTTATAACATTTGTGACAGAAAGGACAAAAGCCGAATCAGTCATAATGGAAATAGTATAAAGAAAAATGTCATATAACCCAAAAACGGTCGAGACTGTCAGATTGTCTGGTTTTTCATTGTAACATTCTGACAAACAGACAGTTGACTATCTGACGATTATCAGCCGATTGTCTGGATGATTTGCAGATAAGAGGAAGTATCTGACTGCAGGTGTTCAGACGACAGGAATTGCATGTGTTGGCAGAATCCTGAAAACAGGAATATGGATATTACAACATTAACTTATTGGGCAACCGCCTGGCGTCTTTTCTGCCCATCCGGGGCAAGCAGCGTGCCCATGTGGGGCAAGCACCTTGCCCTTGTTGGGCAAGCGGCGTGCCCATCTTACCCCAGAATCGGTCATAAGATGTAAGATATGTATATTTGCATAACACTTAGCTACACTCGGCAAATTGAGATTAAACTCTCTTTGCACTCGTTGGCAGAGTGTTTGCAGAAAACAACAAAACATCAAGCTTATGATGGTAAACATTGCTAATCCGATATACGACTCTGTATTCAAATACCTTATGGAGGACGAGCGCATAGCAAAGACTCTTATCTCCGCTCTTTTGAAAAAAGAAGTGCTCAGCGTCTTTGATCAAAGTCAGAAGGAGAAAGGCAACCACCAAGTATTGAGCGTTGATGAAGACAAGTTCAATGGCGACCTTGAGATGATGCACATCCTGCACCGGCTTATCACAGCAGCCTCTGACTCAAAGCTGCGCCAGGACATGAACGTGGAGGATGAATTTTTCTCGGCTATAGAGAACAGGGATACTGCTCTTATGAAAAAGGACAAGACTATTGCTGAGCAAGGTGAGACTATTGCTGAGCAAAAAGAGCAAATACGCTCTATGGTAAGGGCTATGTTGGATAATGGTATGTCTATAGACACAATCTCCAATATAACGAAGATACCACTTGAAGAAATCTCAAAAATGACAAAATAAAATATAAGAAAATCTGATTGTTCTTAATCCCCTTTCATCAGCAAACCATCCAGACAGTTGGCTGACAATCGGGCGACAACCAACTGTCTGTTTATCAGAATGTTACAACGAAAAACCAGATAATCTGACAGTTTTTTTGAAAATTCTTGATTTTACTGAAAATCAGCGTTATGGGCAACTTTTACTCATATCGACACTCGCTATTACTCATCAAAAGACAAACAAAAGACGCCTTATAAAAAGCAAAAGACTGCAAGCAGTTATAAAATACTACCATTGAACGGCCTAATGACCGTTTGGGTGTTAAGACGTTTCTGTTCCTTGCCTCTGTCTACAAATTCCATAGAATATGATTTTTCTGAAAATGATTTTTCAAAATATGTTTTTTGCAAAAATAATGTTTTTATGAATGCGCTGCAAGTGGAAACATATATTTTATGCATTCATAATCTTGTTTTTTTCCTTTTCCCGAAAGGTTATACCGACTGTTCGTCCAATAGGAAATCAAGCACATTCATTATTACGATAGTCTGAACAGCAGGAACGATTTGCCGCAACGCCTCATTCCTGTAATAATCTTCACCAGTCCGTTATGCCGACAACTGACCAGTTCTTGCAGATATTTATTTCTCTCTATAACCATAGTCTACAAAAGATTTTTGCAGAAATCCGCAGTTTTCTTCTGCAAATATAGTCATTTTATCAATTCCATGAAAGATTTTTGCGGATATCCGCACTTTTCTTAGATAGAAGCAATTGGGGATGATGTTTGTAGCGTTACTAAAACGTACTCTAAAACGAGAACATAGAACTGGGCACCCTATAAAGTAATATCCGTTGAAACGAATGCCATCAATAGCATTAGCTCCAACGACAACAATAGAACTTATTACAAAGCAAATGGTGTGAAAGCCAATGAATACACAAAAGGAATAGTCGTAATAAAGGACAACAATAGAACAAAGGTAATAGTCAAAGAATAGGTGTTTTTTTATGATCTAATCATTTCCAACAATTGGGATATTGACAGACAATGGAAATGGCCGCAAGAAACAACAGAAGAAAATATAAGAAGACGCCATCTCACAAGGTTGCATAAAAAAGTAACTTCTGAAATCAGAATTAAATCCCTCGGGTGTGTACAATCAACATTACACATCTGAGGGATTTTCATTTTCACTGCCAGATTGTGACACACGAAGCATCTCCGGCAAACCACCGATTCTGTTTTTATTCTATAATCCAATCAGAGATATTTCTTGTTTCTCCATCGAAGTTTACGCCCACCGTTGTTATAGGTCTGCCACTCAAAGCAAACCGTTGGCGATAATTCTTGAGATTTATTTGATGCGATGCAGACTTGCCGCTTTGGTTCAACTTTATCTCCAAAAGGTAAAGGTCGGTGCGCGTAAGCATCACAATGTCTACTCTGCCTATCGGCGTATGGACTTCCACGTCTACGAGATAGTCGGTGAGCAATGAGAAAATGACATAGAGCATCTGCTGACAATGTCCCTCGCTATTGGCGTTGGTGCAATAAGGTATAGTGCCGAGAAAGGTCTGCAGCAGGGTCAATGCCCCATCCATATCCCGTTTGTCGAGAGCCTGGGCTATTCTGCGGGCCATATTGGTTACGGCAAGTGTATTGGGACTGACGTAGGATGGGATCAGTGCCTTGGTAAGTCCAAGCCTCACTTCTTTGTTAGGCACGTCGAGAGTATAGTAGTCATAATCTCTGTTATAGTCTTTTATGGTGATGTAGCCGCTCTGGTAGAGCAGCGGCATTATGGTCGGCATATTCTCCGTAGGAGCATCAAACTCGCTGGCAGAAGCCTCAACACGTGTAATGTCGACAGGCTGCACATCGTATTTGCGCATCATGTTTATAAGATATGTAGGAGTGCCTGAAGCGAACCAGTATGCCTCGAATTTCTTTTCTGCAAAACAGCTTAGCAGACTGAAGGGATTGAACACGTCGGGAGAGGAAGCGGAGAAATGATAACCATCATAATTGTCTTTCAGCCTGCCGATGGTCTGTGTCCTGTCCATCCCCATTGCCTTCGACAACACATCTATGTCTGCCGACATACGGGTCAGCAGTTCATCTTTCGTGATGCCGCAGATTCCTGCATAATCATCATTCATGGATATGTTGGTGATATTGTTCAGTTCGCTGAAGATGCTAAGTTGTGAAAATTTCGTGATTCCCGTGAGGAACACGAAACGTAGCTTTGCCTCGCAAAATTTAAGAGGACTGTAAAAATTGCGCATTATATTGCGCAGCTCGTCAAGTTGTTCCTTTTCATGGGCAGCGTCGAGCATCGGCGCATCGTATTCGTCAACGAGCACAACAACCTGTTTGCCAGACTTTCGGTATGCAGCATTAACAAGGTCTATCAATCGGTTGTTGCTGCCGTTAGCCGGACTGCTGATTCCCCATTTCAGTTCTTCGTCCTTCAGTCTATAGCCCAGATATTCGTCCAGTTGTTGTGGATTCATATGCTTTCCGCCGCTCATATCAAAGTGCAACACTGGATATTCTGTCCATTCCTCTTCCAGTTTCTCAATGGCAAGTCCCTTGAACAAATCTTTCTTTCCCTCAAAGTAGCTTTGGAAAGTGGATACAAGCAGCGACTTTCCAAAACGGCGAGGGCGCCCCAAAAAGAAATACACTCCGCTGGTGTGTGCCATACGGTATACGTATTCCGTCTTGTCGATATAGAGTTTGTCTTCCCTACGGATTCTCTCAAATGTCTGTATTCCTAATGGATATAGTTTCAATGCCATAATCGTTGCCATTATTGTTTCCGACCGTAAATGTACGGCATTTATTCGATACATACAAACATTAATGCGTTTTTCTTCTATTACGGCAAGGTCATAAAATGTTTTCCCTGACAAACTCCTTTGGCTGTCAAACAGACAGAAGACATGCAACGGCATTGTAGCACTTATGTACGAATATGACAACATTGTTGAAACCATACTGTAACATAACGCCCCTATCTTTGCACCGGACAAAGAAAACAAACGATTTTATTGTATGGACAGAAAGGTAAAGAAGGTTCTGGCAACCACAATGATGATGGTCGTCCCTGTGATAGGGACAATGGCCGCCGACATCATCGGCAAAGTGACCGACGCAAAGTCGAAGGAGGCTCTCATAGGAGCTACGGTGCAGGTGGACGGCACCGATTTCATTGCCGCTACTGACATTGACGGCAACTTCAAGCTTACAGGATTGGATTCAAACGCCAAGTACTCGCTGACGATAAAGTACGTGGCATACGAGAATAAAAAAATTGACGGAGTTCTGGCGAGTGACCAGCCTCAGATGATTAGCGTAGCGCTGACGCCCGAAGAACAGACACTGGGCGAAGTCACCGTAACCGGGATCGCACGGAGAAATACGGAAACGGCTATGGTGCAAGTAGCGAAGAACAGTCCCGTCATAGTGAACAACGTCTCGGCACAGGAGATTGGAAAAACGCAGGACACCAATGCGGGAGAGGTGATCAGACGTGTGCCGGGCGTAAGCCTCATCGATGACAAGTTCGTGATGGTGCGCGGCTTGTCGCAGAGATACAACAATGTGTGGATAAACGGTGGAGCGGCACCAAGCTCTGAGGCCGATTCGAGGGCTTTCTCGTTCGACCTCATACCGAGCGCACAGATCAACAACATGCAGATCGTGAAAACGCCGTCACCGGAATATCCAGCCGACTACACCGGTGGATTCATCGTGGTGAACACAAAAGACATACCGGCAGAAAGCATCACGCAGGTGCAGGTGGGCGGCAACTGGAACACGACATCGGTGTTCCACGACTTCACACATGCCAAGGGTTCGGCAACTGATTTCCTCGGATTCGACAACGGCATGAGGAGCCTCAACGGGGGATTCAATGCCTCACTCCGCCCTATCGGCAACGGAGGAACGGACCTGACGGGCAACGGACTGAACAATGATTGGACAACAAAGAGCATGAAGCCTTTCGGCGACCTGAAACTGTCGGCAAACATCGGCAGACGATGGAAACTGGGCAGAAACCAGCTTGGAATGATTGCCGCATTGAACTACACCAACGAATACCGCACTTTCGACAATATGCAGAACAACCAGTTTGGAGTGTTCGACGAGCGCAACGACAGGTCGATTTATCTCAGCAACTCTCTCGACAACCAGTATAACAACAACACGCGCCTCGGAGCGATGCTCAACCTGACGCTACTCACTGCCGGAGGCAACAGCAAGTTCCAGATGAAAAACATCTTCAACCAACTGGGCAATGACCGCTACACATTCAGACAGGGAGTGGACGAACAGAACAACGACACTCGCTCGGCGGAATATTACTACCGTAGCCGGACTACATACAACGGACAGTTCACGGGCAAGCATACGCTGAACGACGATGAACTGGACTGGAGTCTCAGCTACTCTTATGCCAACCGCAACGTGCCTGACCGCCGACGCTATCTGCAGAACGACGCACTGGAAACGGGAACGATACAGCTGACCACTGGAAACGACATCTCGAGGGAATGGACAAAGCTCGACGAGCATATCCTATCAGCTGCCGTAAACGACAAACACGACTTCGACCTGAACGGATGGAGACCATCCTTAAAGGTTGGTGCATACGGTGAATACCGTACACGTGAATACAAGACTCGCGAATTCATATATAACTGGGAGCCGGAGAACAACACCCTGCCTGCGGACTTCCGCAAAAGCGATTTACCTACACTGCTGAGCAACAGCGACAACTTCGGACAGGACAAGCTGTATCTACTGGAAGAGCCGAACATGAGAGACAACTATAAGGGACACAACACTATGGGGGCCGGATATCTTGCTGCCACCCTACCCATTGGCAAACTGAACGTATATGCCGGCGTGCGCTATGAATACGACAAGATGGAACTGGTGACCAACACCCGCGACGACCGCCCGAGCCCGTTGAGCCATTTCTATAAATACAGCGACCTTTTCCCGTCGCTCAACACCACATACAAATTCTCCGACAAACACCAGCTGCGCCTCTCATACGGTAAGACGGTGAACCGCCCGGAGTTCCGCGAAGTGTCGTCGTCGGTGTTCTACGACTTCGACCTCGCCGCCGACGTGAAGGGAAATACGGAACTGACACCATGCTACGTGCAGAACCTCGACCTGCGCTACGAGTTCTACCCATCAAGAGGCGAACTGATCTCTGTGGCACTGTTCTACAAATATTTCGACGCTCCGATAGAATGGACATATACCCTCTCTGGCGGCAACAGACTGATATACTCTTACACAAATGCCGACCACGCAAACAACTACGGTATAGAGGTGGACATAAAGAAAGACCTCTCGTTTATCGGACTGCCGAACTTCAGCTGGTCGTTCAACGGAGCTCTGATAAAGAGCAGAGTGAACTTCAGCGGCACTACGCTGATGGAAAACCGTCCTATGCAAGGGCAGTCGCCATATCTCGTGAACACGGGAATCTTCTACAAGAACGAAAAGCTGCAACTCGATGCCGCCCTACTCTACAACCGCATCGGAAAAAGAATCATCGGTGTGGGACGCAGCGAAGGAACGACAAGTGGCAACGAGGCGCTCAGAGTGCCCGACAGCTACGAGATGCCTCGCGACGTGCTCGACCTGTCGGTATCTAAGAAATTCGGAACACATTGGGAGGTGAAGGCAAACATACGCGACATCCTCGCCCAGAGGGTTTTCTACAAGGAATTCGTGACGGCAACTCTCAACGACGGCACCACAAAGAAGGTGGAGCAGATAACGAGAAGTTTCAAGCCTGGCCGCAACATCGGTCTGAGCATCACCTATAAACTCTAAGAACATACCCCTTCTATATAATCCAGAATTCCCAGAAGACCTAGAAAGCCTAGAATATCTTGAAAGTCTATAATAGGCTAGAATATCTAGAAAGCCTAGCCTCAACAAAAAAAACTATTATTCTAAATAATAAATTATGAACAAGACAAAATTTTACGGATGCCTCGGCGTCCTCGCACTTGCAGGAACGATGTTTACTGCGTGCAGTGATGATGACAACAATGGTGGAAACGAAAACTCAAACGCTGCCGTATGGACAGTAAACGGCGGCATCAACGCCTGCGACCACTTGCTCTTCACTGAGAGCGACAAAGCAGGCAGCAAAGAGGTGAACGACAACGGAACCCAGATTGGAAACGGTGACCAAGAGTTCGTGTTCACAGGAAAGCAGACTCTTAAGAAAGGTACATATATTCTGAAAGGTTGGGTCTACATCGCCGACGGCGCTGAACTGACCATCGAACCGGGAACCGTTATCAAGGGCGACAAGGACACCAAGGCCGCCCTCATAGCAGAGCGTGGCGGAAAGCTAATAGCCCAGGGTTCTGAGACACAGCCTATCGTATTCACTTCTGAGCAGGCTCCCGGCAGCCGCCGTCCTGGCGACTGGGGTGGCATCATCATCTGTGGCAAGGCTCGCACAAACGCCACTGAACAGCAGATTGAAGGCGGTCCGCGCACAAAGCACGGTGGCAACGACGACAACGACAACTCTGGTGTGCTGAGCTACGTGCGCATCGAGTTCGCCGGCTATCCGTTCGCAACGGACCAGGAAATCAACGGACTCACTCTCGGCTCCGTGGGAAAGCAGACAAAAATCGACCACGTACAGGTGTCTTACTCTAACGATGACTCCTACGAGTGGTTCGGCGGTACTGTTGACTGCAAATACCTCATCGCCTACAAAGGATGGGACGACGACTTCGATACCGACAACGGATTCAGCGGCCATGTGCAGTATGGCCTCTCCATCCGCGACCCGAAGATTGCCGACAAGTCTATGAGCAACGGATTCGAAAGCGACAACAACGCAAAGGGAACAAATGCTGACCCTCACACCTCTGCCGTATTCTCGAACATCACCTTCGTGGGTCCTAAGGCTGGTGCAGCTGACTTCGTAAACGACGCTTCATATATCACAGCCGGCAGCATGAACCCTAACAACGGTTCTGGTCTCGGACGCTTCCAGAGCGGTATGCAAATCCGCCGCGACTCTCATCTGAGCTGCTTCAACTCAGTGATAGTAGGCTGGCCTGTAGGTCTTATCCTCGACAACGAACTGGGTGACACCCAGGGTGCAGCAACATCAGCTTTGCTAAAACTGCAGAACATCTATATGACTAACGTTGACGCCATCGGAACTGACAAGAACAAGGTGCTCAGCAATCCTGAAAACGATTCTTTCTCAGCGAAGTTCTTCCTCGCACAGCCGGGCAACGTATACTCTCAGGCTGCAACAGGATGGTTTGACATGACTGGCTACCGTCCTCTCGCCGGCAGTCCGCTGCTCACTGGAGCTTCATTCACAGACGCTCTGCTCGCAGGATTCGAGAAAGTGGCATACGTGGGAGCATTCGGAGGAACCGACTGGACTGCAAACTGGACTAACTTCGACCCGCAGAACACAAACTACTAAATCTTAATAACCTGTAATATTGATGAGGGTGTGTCGTTTTTGACATACCCTCATTTTTTTGATTCCGTTCAGCCAATAGACCATTTAACTCCAATCTGCAAGTAGTACGTTTATCCCCAAACAGCAAGTAGTCCCTTTGGGGTGAGGTAAGCTTAAATACACTCTTCCCAAACTATATTATGCGACATTCCATAGGTTAAAACCCACCTGGAATAATAGGAAATCACAATAGAAGAGCGGCTTCATTTATACCCGAAAGGGTGTAATATAAATCTTGAATATTAATTTTATACCCGAAAGGGTGTAAATAAATATAATAATTACTATATTTGCACCCTAAAGGGTATAATTATATGGAGAACAGTTTATCGGGATTTGTAAAGGAAATGCGAAAGCAGTTCGGACTGACACAGGTTGACCTTGCAGAGAAATCGGGTGTTGGACTGAGATTCGTGCGCGAACTGGAACAGGGAAAGACAACGCTCCGTCTGGACAAGGTGAACCAGGTGCTTGCCCTGTTCGGCAGACAGGTGGGAGCGGTCAGAATAGGAAATGAGGAGGATAAAGCATGAAAACAGGAAAAGTCTATATGCATGACCGTCTTGCCGGCACACTGACGGAAGACGAGACGGGATTCACATTCAGATACGACAGCGCTTATCTCGATTCTGACAATGCGGAAGCGATAAGTCTCACTATGCCGCTGACAAACAAGGAATACCACGACACGGTGTTGTTTCCGTTTTTCGACGGACTGATACCTGAGGGGTGGCTGCTCGACATAGCGGAAAAGAGTTGGAAGATAAACCAGCGCGACAGGATGTCGCTGCTCATGGCATGCTGCAAAGACTGCATCGGAGCAGTGAGTGTGGTACCTATTGAAGAAGAAAGGGAATAAGGATGGCAAAATGTCTATATTGCTACAAAGAGCTGAAAGAGGGACAGACTGACTATCATCCCTCATGCGCAAAAAAACTGTATGGGGTGAAGACGGCACCGGTGCTGCCATACAACAGGAGCCAGATTGGAGAACTGGCAAAGAGAGTGGTGAGAGCACAGACCACGCTGACCGGAGTGCAGGCGAAACTGTCGCTCGACGTGAACCATGGCCAGAAGAACGAACCTGACCGCTTCACCATCGTGGGTCTGTGGGGACGCTTCATACTGAAGCCCCAGACCGACACCTACCGTTCGCTGCCTGAACTGGAAGACCTGACCATGCATATGGCAGAAGCAGCGAAAATCGCAGTAGTGCCTCACGGACTGATAAGATTCGACGACGGTGAACTGTGTTACATAACGCGGAGGATTGACCGCCAACCCGACGGCAGCAAAACGGCAATGGAAGACATGTGCCAGTTGTCGGAGCGACTGACGGAATACAAATACAAGGGGTCGTATGAGCAGATTGCGAAGCTGATAAAGAAGTATTCGGCGGTGCCACAGCTCGATCTTGTGAATTTCTGGGAAGTGGTGGTCTTCTCATGGATAACGGGAAACTCCGATATGCATCTGAAGAATTTCTCGCTATACAAGACCCCTCTGGGATTCTGTCTCACTCCTGCCTACGACCTGTTGTCTACTTTGATAGTGATGCCACAAGACACTGAAGAACTGGCGTTGACACTGAACGGAAAGAAAAGGAAGATAAAGAGGTCTGACTTCGAGAAGGCAATGACTGCATCGGGACTTAACGAGAAGGTGATACAGAACATGGCTAACAAGTTCGGCAAGGCAATATCAAAATGGATCGACCTCATAGACAACTCTTTCCTGCCAAACGACATGAAACGGGAATACAAAAGACTTATCATCAAAAGGGTGATAATGATGAGATGACAAAGGATAATCCATGGTACGGCAATAACACGCCATCACACAAAATGTGATAACACACTAAACAGCCTGATGACCGATTGGGGATAAACCCCAGACGGAGAGGAAACATACTCTGAACAAAAAAGGCCGGAGGAACATCATGTCCACCGACCTTCTTTTTTTATCCCATACCCATAAGGCAATGGGGAATTAACCGTTCAGCACTTATCAGAAATAATATGCTGCTGAAATCTGCCAAGCGTTAGACTTGCCTTCGCTGTCGAGCAGATTCTTGATAGTCTCTGTAGCAACGCTCTTTCCTGTCACCTCACCGGTCTTGCCACAAGCGATGTTGTAGTTGAAACCAATCTCCAGATGATTGATGAGAGTAACGCCGGCACCAACGTTAACGCTGAAGTTTGTTGACTTCAACTTATAGTTGGCAGCCTTCAGCATGTCGAAGTTCTTGTCACCGACGTTGAAACCGAACTGTGGACCGGCAGCAAGATAAACTCCGGCGATGTCGCCAAGACCAAAGGTATAGCGAAGGTTCACAGGGATGTTGATAGCCTGCTGCTTAACCTTGGTGTTGAGATCTGCCTCATATCCGCTTACCTCTCCCTTCAGTTTTGCCTCACGCTGGTCGTAGAGAGCAGAAGCGTCGATTCCCAAACCCACTACAGGAAGAGTGAACTTTACAGACGGACCGATGAAGAATCCTGCGCGGTTAGAGGCATCGAGCACCTTGCTGTCCATAGACATATCAGTGATGTTGAGACCACCCTTGAGACCGAACTTGATCTGAGCCTGAGCCGGATTTGCAGTCATCATACCTAATGCCACGAGGGCAAGAGCGAAAATCTTTTTCATAAGCTTAATTTTGTTTTATGGTTAATATAGTTGTTATAATAAAACTAATGTCTGAATAATAAAAACGCCAGTTCATCTTATCCCCCAATCGGCCATTAGCGCTTGCTTGGATTTTGGTATTTTATAAGCAGAAAGGACAAGCAAGTCTCACCCTGACGGCTCCTCGCTTGTCCCCTTGTATATATGTTTCTTAGTGGCGCTGACGGCGCACCGACACCCTTGCTGACGATGAGCCTCCGCCAGAGGATGAAGAAGAGCTGCGACGTGATTTCTTCTTTACAGTGGTCTGTTTGTCTTCCGTAGCCGATCCACCGGCACGGCGGTTCTTCTTGCGCACCTTCTTTCCCTTCACGGTCTGCTGAGCCTTGGCGATGCTGTCGAGAGAATCCTTGAGCTGCTGGTCGCCCCAGATATTCTTCTCAAAGGCGATGAGCTCTCCCTCTATACGTTTCTGCTCCTTGGTCATGGCAGAGTCAGACTTGCAATACTGTGCGAGCGTCTTGCCGAGCATATTGGTGGTCTTGTATATCTTGCCGCGATACATGTTCTTGGTGAAATAATCATCAAGAGTCATCGTGGCGGCATTGTTCAAGTCGCTCGTCATCATTATCTGCTTGCTCAGATATGGGGCGATGTCGTCATACTTCACCCAGAAGAGCGGATAGGTCTGAGGAGCATCGCCGAAGTCGTCTTCTCTCGACATGATAGGACAGAGCGCTATCACCTTGGTGTGGAAAGTGGCTGAACGCTGGTCGTAGTAGGCACTCTCCTTGATGTAATACGACTTCACTTCCTTCGACGGTATGTCGCTGTTGTCGATGTTGATGCCGTTGCCCTTCTTTTCATAATATATATGATAATTGTCGAGAAATGCCAATGGCTTTATCTTCGATGCGTCGTTGAACACCTCGTTGCCGTCGAGCCTGTATTCGTAAGCATTGATGCGCTGGCGCATCATGAGCTTGAACATATAGGTGAAGAGGTTCATCTGTGAACCCACTGCCTCAACAGGATAGTAGAGTCCGGCATTGGCATCTTCGTTGAGATCGATGATGCGATAGATGTCGCGACGCCAAACCACGTCCTCGTCCATAGTAGCAGCGACGGGGAACGATATCTGAGCCCTCGTCGTGATGTTCTGGGCGTTTGAGGTGGTCTGTTGCTGCTGTTTGCGGCGTGCGGCAGGCTGTGCGTTCGCCATTCCGGTGAGGCAAGCTGCCAATATTATTAGAAATATCTTCTTCATATATCGTATATAGTTTTTCTCATATTGTTATTTCACGATGACCTCCATCGACGAAGGCAACGTTCGCTTGATGCCGTCAGGACCTACTGCCGTGACACGGCTGATATAGAAGCGGCGGTTGCGGGAGAGTCCGCGGAAGGCATTCTTCTGGCGTTCCGAGAATGAAGCTCCGGCAGAAGCCATAGGAACGGCATTTCCCATATTGTCGAAGAATACTGTCTCGAAGCTTAGCACCTTGAACTGAATATCGAGGAGTCCGTCGTCGATTGCTGCCTTCACTTCGTGAGAACCCATAAGCGATGCCTTGGCGAGTCCGCCGCCACGATAGCGGTTGGTGCCGATGGCGAGATATGCCGTCGGATCCGGCAGTTTGCGCACGTGGAACGTGAACTGTCCCATCTGGCGCGGATGACCGGTGGTGGTCGACATCACTGTGATGGTGACGTCCTTGCCTACTGCTGCCGGACGGGCGATATACTTGCCCGGTCCTACCGGCTGCAGCGTACCGCCGCTCATTGATGCCGTCACTTTGTTGAGAGGCACTCCTGGGATGCTTATGCTTATAGGGTTTGTATATCCGGCATAGAGCACGTTCATGAGGTCGGCAGACACCGTGGCGCTCGGATCCACTACAGTATACTTCTGTGTGAAGTCACGACGAATCACGTCGCCCTGTCCGTTCTGCATCGTGATGTATCCGGCGAGATTGAACTCGCCAGTCCGTCCTGTCACTATCTCATAAGTGTTGTTGCGCAGGTTCATCTGTCGTCCGCCGATGTAGATCTTCGGTTGCTGTGTGGTGTCTACGGCAGCCATCACTATCTGGGCAGAGAACTTGTCGCCACGCACGATGGTCTGTGCGTTGGGAATTACGAATGCACTGAGTTTGTTCACTCTGATATCCTTCATGTCGATGTTTGCCACGAGAGTGTGTAACACTTCACCTTCGGCATAACGCACGTCGTTCTG
>ULPT01043927.1_pt1 | contig 33889 bp, 32 predicted proteins | sample 1953751 | NCBI WGS metagenome assembly ULPT01 (sample SAMEA4835636, study PRJEB28245) | human gut metagenome | biome: gut microbiome; material: fecal sample | place: Denmark | collected 2008 | reverse complement strand
GCCCCAAGGATGGATGCTCTCCTTCGATTCCCATCCCCCAATCCCCCAACTTTTCGTGAAGAACCAGATTTTTTAACGACGTTGCACAACTCGTTGTCTCAAAAAGCGATGTTTTTCTAAAAAAAAGTGACATTGATGTCACTTTTTTGGGAGAAAAACGGATTTTGGTGACATCCACCAGAGACAGACTTCTTTGAACTTTTGATTTGCAAATGAACGCTGTCTTGTCATTGTTTCATTCAAACAGCATCAGTAGGCTGTCCACCAGGCGGTTGAGCTCCCAGTCCGTATCTTCGCAACCTAGAGTTGCGGCCGCTTCCGGTGTGGCTGCAAGCTTTGCAAGACAGTCCTGCACTGCACATGAGAAGAGCTCTCCTGCGGCATCGGTGTCATGAATGTCCAGCCAGCTGCGTTGTACGCAGTACTCAAGGGCCACTTTGACGCGTGCTGTGACCATGGATTCAAGCTCGTGTGCCACAACAGCGAAACCGGGGTCGTAGAGCCTTTGCTGCTGTACCACGGCATAGTAGTGGGAAAGGGGTGGCTCTGCGAATGTTTCAACGAAGCTTTCCACCAAAGAGACCAAAAGGCTCTGAGCATCCTTTGCCTTGAAGTCCACCATGAACGTCTTTTCTGCAAGCAGGTCATGGCAGTGATCCATCATGCTTTGGATTATGTCGTCCTTGCTTTTGAAGTGGCTGTACAGACTGGACTTTCTAAGCCCAGTCGCAGTTGCTATGTCTAGGATGCTTACGTTCGCAAGCCCTTTTTCATGTCCAAGCTCCAGTGTCTTTAGGATTATGTCTTCGTTCGTGTTCATGGTCGCTTCTCATGTATTTTTACAGACTTCTTCAAGTCCTTACAAAGTCCTCCTTTTCCAAGATATACGAACGAATGTTCGTTCGTCAAGCTTACTTTTTCGCTTTTTCCAGCGGAATGCTATGGAACAATGACATCGGTTTTGGGTATAAAGCTTAGGAAATCAAATTTTAAGGATGTGTTTTCAATGTACGCACTCGTAGAAATTCTTGGAAAGCAGTACAAGGCAGAAGAAGGAAAGTCCATCCAGGTCGATCTCGTCAAGGCTGAGGTCGGCGGGACAGTAACATACGATTCCGTCCTTGCAGTTGTCAAAGAAGATGAAGTCAAGTTTGGCGCTCCATACGTTGAAGGTGCCAGCATTGTAGCCACACTCGAGTCCAACATCAAGGACGACAAGGTTCGTGTCTACAAGTTCCGCAGGAGAAAGGGATATCGCAGGACCCAGGGTCATCGTCAGCAGTATTCCATTCTCAAGATCGAAAAGATCAACGCTTAAGGGAGGCAATCAATGGCTCATCATAAAGGTGGTGGTTCATCCAGAAACGGAAGAGACTCTAATGCACAGCGCCTTGGCGTAAAGCGTTACGGCGGACAGGTCGTGAAGGGCGGCGAGATTCTCGTTCGTCAGCACGGCACAAAGATTCACCCGGGTCAGAACGTTGGCTTGGGCTCAGACTACACACTCTTTGCAAAGGTTGGTGGAAAGGTCCTTTACCACTCAAGGAACAACCGCAACTATGTTAGCATAGTCGTCGAAGAGTAAATTTGAGAAAAGATCTCTATGTTTGGTTTTTCAGATGAAACCTATATCGACATTGCCTCCGGAAACGGAGGCAATGGCTGTGTTTCCTTCAGGCGTGAGAAGTTCGTAGCCAAAGGCGGCCCTGACGGCGGCGATGGCGGAAAAGGCGGAGACGTCGTCTTCGTCGTGAAGAACAATCTAAGGACGCTTGCACACCTCAAAGTCATACGTTCCTTCCGTGCAGAGAACGGCAGGGGCGGCAGCGGTGCACGTTGCTACGGCCGCAACGGAAACGACATGGAGATACCGGTTCCACCTGGGACCGTGATCAAGGACGCCAGCACAGGTGAGGTCATAAAGGACCTTACGGGCGTTGACCGCTTCGTGTTCCTCAAAGGCGGTCGCGGCGGACTTGGCAACTATCATTTCAGAACCTCCACTAGACAGGCTCCAAAGTTCGCTCAGCCAGGCGAGCCAGGTGTTGAAATGAGAGTTGGAGTGGAGCTTTTGGTCATAGCGGACGTGGGTTTCGTAGGGTTCCCAAACGCAGGTAAGAGCTCCCTTATGAACATGCTCACCAATGCACGCAGCAAGGTGGCATCATATCCGTTTACAACGAAGATACCTCAGCTTGGCATGATGCGACTTGGAGACCAAGATGTCGTGATTGCAGACATACCTGGAATTATAGAAGGTGCGAGCCAAGGCGCAGGCATGGGCTTCAAGTTTCTCAAACACATTGCAAGAACGGGCGGTTTGGCATACCTCATTGATATGTCGGACCCTCAGTTCCTTGACCAATATGAGCTTCTGAGGAATGAGCTTGGCACATATTCACCGGATCTCCTTGAAAAGAGGGAGGTCCTCATTGGTACGAAGCTGGACGAAGACGGGGCTGCCGATAACTTTGAGAAATTCAAGGCAAAATACGCAGACAAGAAGGTCTTTGGAATGAGCATATTCGATGAAGATTCCGTCAAGCCAATCATGAAGGCGTTTGTGGATATGCTGGAGGAACCTTCCGTCGAAAAAGGGTTCACAACAAAGCCAAACGAAGACGCCTTCTACCCAGAGACTGACGATAGGTTCATGCCTCAGGACGAGTGAGCAAATGGGTGAGGGAAGAGACGAAATGAAGGTTGCCATGCTTGGAGGAAGTTTCGACCCCGTTCATTTGGGTCATTTGTTCCTTCTTCACTGTGCGGTTTCCATGTCTGACTATGATACGTTCATAGTCGTCCCAGCCGCTTTGAGCAACTTCAAGCGCACCAACGCACCAAAGGCCACGGACAACGACCGGCTTGAGATGCTGCGCCTTGCACTTCTTGACTACAAGGACATCTATCCACAGGACTGTGATGCAGACATAAGGCTTTCCACCATGGAGCTGGACCGCGGAGGGGTCTCGTATACATACGACACCGTCATGGCCTTGAAACGCGACATGCACATCCATGGCAGGCTTGGTTTCATAATGGGCGACGACCAAATCCCTTCCTTAGACCGATGGTACCGATTCGACGACCTCAAGCGAGAGGTGAGTTTCCTGATATGCCGCCGCAATCAGGACGGAGCCCTCTGGACCCTTATGCCTGAAGGTGTCGTATATTCGAAGATTGAACCTTCCGGACTAGCTCCGCAATCGTCAAGCGGTTTCAGAGCGGATGTCCACAGTAGAATGGGGGACCTTTCCCCAAGGGTTGCAGAGTATGTCAGAGAACACAACCTATACAGCTGATGTGATTGCAAACATAGAAGACCTGGACGGTTTCCTGAAAGGAAAGGTCTCAGAAAAGAGGTACATCCATAGCCAAGGTGTCGCTGCAACTACGGCCAGGCTCTTGGAACTGTATCCATCCAACAACTACCCAAAGACATGGAAGGGCTTTGATGCAGCGTACTTCTGCGGGCTTTCTCATGATATCGCACGGGAGATGGACGATGCCTCAATCCTTGCATATTGCCATGAAAACTCTGTGGAACTTACGCAGCAGGAGATCGATGCGCCTGTTCTGGCCCATGGCAAAGTGTCGGCTGACATCGTTTCAAAGCTGTGTCCCGGCTATCCCTCTTCATGGAAGAGAGCCATAGAGGTCCATACCACGGGGTGTGCAGGAATGGACAGCCTCGCACTTGCCCTGTTCGTTGCAGATTTCATAGAACCTTCACGCAGGTTCATGACGGACGAAAGGCGTTCCTACTATCTGGCTTCGCCAAACCTTGAGGCATGTGCGTACAGGGTTCTGTGTGATATGATGGACCATTGGAAGGAAAGCGGTTTCCTTTGCATAGCCAATGGATCTGTTGGAATGAAGGCTGACCTTGAATCCAAAGGCTGTAATGAAGGACGGTTCCCCTGGTTGGATAGAGAGACGTCAAAAGGAGGATGCAGGTGCTAGTGATAAAAAGGGTCTCTAGAACCGTTTCCATTCTCATTGCAGTGTGCCTTGCCTTGCTTTGTTCCTGCAACGTTTCCACAAGGGACTGTTTCTATGCATATTTCGAGGACACAGCCTTCGTTTTGGTGTATGACAAAGGTGAAGATGTCCTGTATGAAGTGATACTTCCACTTGAACCCATACTCCTTTGGGGAAAGGATGCAGGTTTGGACTCCATCCCCGTTGCAATGCGGAACTTCGTGGGTCTCAAGGAAAGCGGCTTTCTTGTTGGAACAAGCACCTCCCTTCAAACCGTCCGCGATATGTTGGATGTAATGGGTGCCGATACGGAGGGGGAGCCAAGCGGTTCCAAGAGGCTTGCAACGTTCGCCGGCAACATTGCAGTATTGAGCAAAAAACCGTTGTCAGATAATATGAACAGGCTTTGCGGACAGGATATGTCCAAAGTCCTGGATGCACTTGAAAACAAAAGCCCCAGTACCGTCTACTACGATGCAAGGGGGCTTTTCGACAACGAAGATCTGAACTTCTCCCAGCGGTACTTCACCCAATGGCTGGGCCAGGTTCTTGGAGGATATTGATGATGAAAGAAGAGATTAGAGAGAAGGCGGCTGCCATAAGTGAATTCCTCGTTGACCACAAGGGCCTTGAAGTCACAACCATAGACGTGTCGGAGGAGTGTTCCTGGACCGAGTGCTTTGTAATCTGCACCGTCACCAGCCTTGGCCACCTAAGAGGCCTTGCACGCGAGCTTTGGGGGCTTTTGGACGAGCTTGGGCTTGAAGTGAACAACCGCCATAAGGCCGTTGGCGACGATGGCTGGGAGCTTATAGACTGCGGGGATATCGTAATCCATCTCATGAGTCAGGAGCTCAGGGATTTCTACTCTCTTGAAAAGCTTTGGCAAAAGATTGGGAAATAATTTGTCTGGCTTTTAAGCTATGCTTTGATCACTGAACCGCTCCTGCTTCCAGTAGGGGCGTTTTCGTATACTGCGAATTCTCCATTGACCATTACGTATTCAAGTCCAGTGCACATTGCAAAAGGATTTGATGGGCTTGAGTTGTCATGAAGGGTTTTGGGGTCAAACACCACTATATCGGCCTTCATGCCTTGCTGGATTACGCCTCTGTCTTTTATTTCCAGTCTTTTCGCTACCTTGGACGTCATCTTTGAGATTGCTTCTGGCAGAGTCGCAATGTGGTCTTTAAGGCACATCGTCTCCAATAGGTGTACTGCGGCGTTTGCGCTTCTTGGATGGCTGAGCTCTCCAGTATACAGGGCATCCGTTCCAAAGAGCATGAGTGGATCCTTGAATATCTTTTCAAGGTTTTCCTTGCTTTGGGTTATGTCGGTCATGAGTGCAAGTTCGCTTTCCCTTGACAGTAGAAAGAAGAGGGTGTCGAACGGGTCTTTGCCTAGTTTCTTGGATGCTTCCTTCAGCGTCAGGCCATCGTATTCAGGTGAGCTTTCAAGGCTTGCTATGGTTATGTCGTCCCAGGTGCACAGCTCCACTATGCTGTCCCATCCTTGAGGATGCATGATCTCCTCTATTGTACGAGCCCTCAGAGTAGGGTTGTTCTCCATTTCTGCAAGTGTCCTTGAAAGCTCGTCCTTCTCCAGTCTGAGGAGGAAAGGGGGAAGAAGGCTGAACAGGCTTGTGCTCCCGTATTCGTAAGGATATTGGTCGAACTGCACGTCAAAACCTTCGTCCTTGAAGCGGTGTATCTTTTCAAGTACTTCATCCACTTTGCTCTGGTTTGCCCTTCCTATGGCCTTGAGGTGGGAGATTTCAAGCTTTACACCTGTCTTCCTTACGTATCCAAGCACTTCGTCTATCGATTGCAGGATTTCATCGCCTTCGCACCTGTGATGCACCGCAAATATGCCGTCGTATCTTTTCACAGTCTTCAGTAGTTCTATGATTTCGTGTTCGTCAGCAAAGAGACATGGTGCGTAGTACAGTCCTGTCGATAGCCCAAAGCAGCCTTGTTGCAACGAGATTTCAAGCAGTTGGCACATCTTGGACACTTCTTCATGCGTCGCCACTCTGTTTGGATTCCCTTCCATAGCCATCATGCGAAGCATGCTGTGGCTCTGAAGAAACCCCATGTTGATGCCAATTACAAGCTTTTGGGAGAACGACTGGAAGTCCGTCCAGTCCCACGGCTGCGCATAGTGGCCAAGTATGTCGGCAAAGACAGCAGGGTCTCTAGGCTTCCTTGGATAGACTCCAATGCCGCAGTTGCCTGATAGGTCGAACGTTATGCCTTGCTGGGCCTTGTGCGTCATGGCTGGGTTGCGCAGAGCCTCAAGCTCGCTGTGTGCGTGTATGTCCATGAAGCCTGGGCAAAGGACCTTGCCTTCCACGTCCACTATGGAAGCGGAGGAGGGGGCCTTCAGGTTTTGGCCAACGGCTTCTATCAGGGAGCCGTCCACAAGGACATCGGCCTTGAATGGGGTGCTGCCTTTTCCGTCGATGACGACGGCGTTTCTGAAGAGCGTCATGCTAGGCCCGTGCAACCGCGTCCAATATCATGGCCACGAGGGTTTGGCTGTTTCCGCGTATCTTCGTGGAGGCTAGGGCTGCCTTGAGCTCAGGGATCTTCGTCTCTCCAAAGAGCGCCGGTGGAAGCTTTGCCTTGTGCATTTCGTTTGCAAGTAGGATGAAGGCAATGAGTGTGCTGCCTTCCTCGAAAGGTGTTATCCTAAGGATTTCTGAGAAAAGGAACGCAGCTCTTGCCACGGGGTGCAGTACGGACCAGGGACCCGAGTATTGTTCCAGCATGGCCTCAGTCTCCTGCGACTGCGGACCTCCAAGCTTGTAGTAGCCTGCGCTTTTTTCGTTGATGGAGCTCATGAGCCGTCTATGGATGTCAAGGAGCTTCTTCTCGTTGAGGTCGAACGGTATGGATGAGAGTATGGAGCCTGCATTGAGAGCCATGACCTGCTGCTTGAGTGTGAGGGACACCTGGTTTTGAAGGTTCAGGACCCCCTCGATCGTCTGCGGATTGGTTTCGTCTCCGTCGTATGTCATGGCTTCGAGTATGAGCTGGGCCTTTTGTCTGTTGTCCAAAGGCGTGACCGTGAGGCTTGAGCGTATGGAGTCCGCCTTGCTGTAGTCCTGGATGCCCGTTCTGAGGCTTCTATTCTTCATATATCTGAGGGTCCTTCCATCGGCTGGCTTCTGGGTGCCTACTGGAATGCTCCAGACCCAGTCTCCGCAACGGGCCGCACCTTCTATCTTGCCCTCTGCGCACAGAGACCTTACGCGTCTTTCGCTTATGCCCCATTTCTGTGCAGCTTCTTTCGTGCTTATGTACTCCATGGATTTCCCTCCAATGCGGTCGTTTCCACGCCCATGGCTCTAGGATATTCCGAACTCGGATGGAATTGCAAGTGCCGTTTTACGTGGTTTTTACTCTGTATAGGGGATGCTTTTTCAAAGCTGTGCAACAAATTGCAACATCTTTTGCGTTTTTTGGACTCTTTATGTAAAAAAAATTTTACTTTTTCCTTTCAAATGGGTGGATTGCGTGCGATAATTACTAGTAGCATTTTTTCTAGGAGGAGAAAAACATGAAAAAAGCTCTTATCGCTATGCTTCTTGTCCTCGCAATTGCATTCCCAATGTTCGCACAGGGTGCAGTCGAAGAGGATAACTCACCAATCACACTCGAATTCTGGACACACGAGGATGCCGCAAGAGCAGAACTCGAAGACAAGTGGATCAAGGAATTCCAGGAGATCCATCCAAACGTAACAGTCAATGTCACAAGACAGAGCGCTGAAAAGCTCCGTGAGCTTGTCCAGACGGCTTTCGCTTCCGGAGAGGGTCCATCATTTTTCAACCTCCCTATCGAGAACGAGTATCAGTACATCGAAGCCGGCCGCGTAGCTCCATGTGACTACAAGACCCTTGGATTCAAGGATGCAGCAGACCTTCTCGACCACTATCAGGATGGCATGATCGATGCAGTCGTCTATGACGGTGATGTCTATGGTCTTCCTCTTGAGCTGACCAACTGGTCCATCTTCATCAACAAGAACGTCTTCCGTGCAGCTGGCCTCGATGCAGAGACCGACTATCCAAAGACATGGGAAGACATGGTCGAAGTCTCCAGCAAGATCGTTCTCCGCGATGGCGACATCATCACAAGACGTGGTTTCGACTTCAGATACTCCTACGAGCTTACATACTTCGTTCCAATGGTCGAGCAGCTTGGTGGCGAGCTCAACGAGAAGGAAGGATGTGTCAACAAGGACGCTTGGGTGAAGGCTCTTACTTTCATGCAGAACTGGGGACCTCAGGGACTCAACCTTGGAAACTCTTCCCTCACAGCTGCCAGAAAGCTCTTCAACAAGAACAACGGTGACATTGCAATGGCCAACACAGGTCTCTACCAGGAGTCCAGAATCCTTACCGACAACCCAGACTTCTACAACAGCGGCGAGTGGATGGTCGTTCCTTATCCAGTATTCGAGGATGCTGTCAAGAACGTTGCAGGTTGCTACTATGGACACTTCTACATGGTCAACGCAGACAAGTCTGAGCGCGAGCAGAAGATGGCTTGGGAACTCATCAAGTACTTCCTCCTCACAGAGGGACACGCTGAAGAGTACCTCACCAACGTTGGTCTCATCCAGCCTCTCAAGACTCTCATGAACGGCGAGACATACCAGAGCATGCCTTACTCTGATGTCTTCAGCGGTGACTTCGCAAGATCCCACATCGTCTACTACGGAAAGGGAGCTGCAGAGATCCAGTCGGCAATTGGAAGCGCAGTCAAGTCAGTCATGCTCCAGGGCACAGACCCAGCTGCAGCATACGATGCTCTCCAGAAGAACGTTCTCGAGATCCTCGCAGACTGATTATCATTCAATTAGGCGTTTTTCATGCAGTGGACCATTTGCTGGTCCACTGCTTTTAGATTTAGAAAGGTCATGCTTTTATGAAAAAGAAACTAACTCCATACAGCATAGAGAAGAAACAGGCACGCTGGGGATTTCTGTTCACCGTTCCATGTCTTGTATTCTTTGCTGTATTCAGCTTCTATCCAATAATCAGTGCGTTTTTAACCAGCCTTACGAACCGCGATGCAATAAGAAGGACCTATGATTTCATAGGCTTTCAGAACTACACATACCTGTTCACTCAGAGCAACGGAGGATTCTCCCTTCTCAATTCCCTGAAGGCTACAGCCATATTCACCGTTGGTACATTCGTCCCAATGGTTGTTGTATCACTTATCCTTGCAGTACTTATCATGCAACTTCGCAAACCTGGGCATTCCAAGATGTTCGAGCTTGCTTACTATACTCCTGCAGTCCTTTCCTCTGTCGTAGCTGCTACGATATGGATGATCCTGTTCCAGCCTACAGGTCTTTTCAACCAGATCTCCAACTTCGTTATGCATACGTCAGGCAAGGACTACCAGTGGCTCACCAACAATTCGATGCTCAGGGCTTCCACAATCATAGTGTATTTCTGGAAGTACATTGGATACTTCACCATCCTGTTCATCACAGGTCTTGCATCGATCCCTCCAACGATCTACGAGGCCGCCATCGTGGATGGCTCCTCCCGTTGGCATACCTTCTGGAAGATAACGCTTCCTCTTCTCAAGCCAACCGTAGTGCTTGTTTCAATCATGGCCATGCTCCAGTGCCTCAAGACGTTCAGCACCCAGTACATGTTCGTACAGGGAGGAACGGCAAGAGAGCCTATAGACGTCATTACCATGAACATCTACTACACAGGCGTCGTGAACAGGCGTCTTGGACGTTCTAGTGCAATGTCCATAATCCTGTTCCTCATCATGCTTTGCTTCACCTATCTGCAGTTCTCCACTCAGAAGGGTGGTGACGACGTCGAGTATTGATGGAGGTGTAGCATGAACAACAACAAATTCGTTGGAAAGGTAGGCGTTGGAGAGATCCTTACATACGTGGTTCTCATCCTCGTGCTCGTCTTCACCGTAATGCCGCTTCTCTTCATGGTCACAGCGGCCTTCATGGATGCAAAGCAGATCATGGCCATGCCTTACTCCTGGATTCCAAGCAAGGAGTACTTCACGACAGAGAGCAGGACGTTCTTCACCAACTTTCAGAAGGCCATCGTTGGAAACCACAACGACCACATCTTCTTCAGGAATCTGTGGAACTCCCTCATAGTTGCATTCACATGTGCGTTGACCACGGTCCTTTTGGCTTCCCTGTGCGGCTATGGACTTGCAAAGTTCAACTTCAAGGGAAAGACCGTCGTATTCATGGCAATCATGAGCACCATGATGATTCCTTTCGAGGCCATCATGATTCCGTTGTACCTTGTCGCTTCAAAGCTCAAGATAATCAACACAATTCCGGGCCTCATAATCCCGTTCCTTGTAAGTGCCTTTGGTGTGTTCCAGATGAGGCAGTACCTCATAACGTTCCCAAGCGAATACCTGGACGCCGCCAGAGTGGATGGCCTTACGGAATTTGGAATCTATGCAAGGATAGTCCTTCCAAACTCCACACCTGTCATAGCAACGCTTGGAATCCTGTCCTTCAGGAACCAGTGGGACAACCTCCTTTGGCCTCTTCTCTGTTCACAGGCCGAGAAGATGAAGACCATTCCTTTGTATATCTCCAAGTTCGCAGAGGAGAAGCAGACTGACGAAGGAGCCCTCATGGCCTGCGCTTTGTTGGCTTCCATTCCAATGTTCATCCTGTTCTTCTCACTTTCCAAGTACTTCCTTGGAGGTGCTGCGGTATACGAATCAAGAAAAGGTTGATTTCTTTGTATGGCAAAACTATATGTCTTTGATTTGGGAGGAGTTGTTCTGAAGAACATCGACTTCCGCGATAGAATGATCGAACTCCTTGGTGTTGACGCCAAGGAGTTCCTTGTAGAATACAGGCACTACGACTTCCCAATCATGGATGGAAACTACAGCATCCACGACTTCTACAGGCATTTGGAACATGTCTTTGGCATAAAGGTTCCAGGAGATCCGTTCAAGGACCTCTTCCACCCTGTGGAGAACGCCCCAATGGTAGATCTGATAAAGGCCCTTAGAGCCCGTGGAAGCCGTGTTGTCTGCGCCACGAACAACTGCATCCCTCATTGGAACATAATCCAGGAGAAGGGGTGGGACAAGCTCTTTGATGCCTGCTATGTATCCCATCTCATTGGTCTTACCAAGCCTTCCAAGGCTTTCTTCAACTATGTGCTGTCGCACGAAGGAGTAGAGGGCAGGGACGCTGTGTTCCTCGACGACTACGAAGAGAACATACTTGGGGCAAAGGCTTTGGGTATAAACGCCCTTTGGTACGATACGGAGCTCTTGGACAAGGATCTGACGACGGTCCTTGATATGTAACTGAGACCATTTTCGTGGTTTCTCGAAAATGGCAGACTTGTTTGGTCCGTTTATCGGACTACGAACCTCTCCAAAGCCTCGGCGACTGCACTGTTGTTGCAGTCGCTTTCCGTTACATAGCGGGCCACGGCCTTTATGTCGTCCGGTGCGTTTCTCACCGTTACCGGAACCCCTACAATCTTGAGCATGTCTATGTCGTTGTAATAGTCTCCAATGGCAAGTACATTACTTCTTTCTATGCCATAGTGGCGGCACAGGGCATCGACGGCGGTTCCCTTGTTCACTCCTTTTGGAACTATTTCAAGATACATCGGAGATGAAAGGAAGCAGTCAACTTCATTGGAATACCTTTCAAGGATGGCGTCACTGAGCCGCTTCACCCTGTCTGTGTCGCTATGGACTCCAAGAAGTTTGTTTGGATTGATGCGACCGAACAGACCAGTGAGGTCCTCGATGACCCCAATGGTGTCAGTGGCATCGGCCTCTGATTTGATCCAGTCGGGATGACCGGGGTCTATGTACCAGTCGTTGTGATGGTATGCAAAGCAAAGACAGCCCATGGCCTTTATAAGGTCGTTTATCTTGGTGGCAAGCCTTCCGTCCACGACGTTCTCCTCAATTATCGTTCCGTCCCAATCCTCTATGAGGCATCCTCCAAGGGATGGCACGACACCCGTTATCCCAATTTCGTCCATGTATCGTCTGACGGATGGCGCAATGCGGCCCGATATTATCGCAAAGTGCATCCCTTCCTCCAGAACGGCCTTTCTAATGGCCTCCCTGTTCTTTGGAGAGAGTTTCTTGTAGTCGTCCACGAGGGTGCTGTCAACATCGCTGCATATCAGTTTCGTTTTCATTGCGTTGTTCTTGCCGTTGTCCATATCGTGCATTCCGTCCATAAAGTTGCTCCACAAATGAAAGACTTTTAATGTATGATTGTCAAGAAGAGGTTTTGATGGAGGTTTCGTTTTGAAGAGGTTCCTTAAAGTCCTGCTAGGCGTTTTGGCGTTCGTTTTGTTGGTTGTTTTCGTCTATGTGGCGTATGTACTCATAGACTACCACAGGTTGGAGGACAATCTTGTCCTTCCCGTGGAGAATCCGCTTCTGGATTCCAGGCCTGTACCTGTTGGCGAAGAGCAAGGCATCCTTTCCTGGAACATAGGCTTTGGCGCATACGAGGACGACTATGATTTCTTCATGGACGGAGGAAGACAGTCATGGGCCAAAAGCGAGGATGCCCTAAAGACCAACTTGTCCAAGATAGGAGCTTCTTTGAAGGCTTTCAACGCTCCGTTCAATCTTATACAGGAAGTGGACTTCGATGCGACAAGGACCTATCATGTTGACGAAAGAACGTACATGGTCGATGCCCTTGAGGGCCAGAACCATGTGTTCGCCCAGAACTACGATTCACCGTTCCTTTTCTACCCGTTCTATCAGCCGCATGGAAAGTCCAAAGCTGGAATCATGACGTTCTCGTCCTATTCCATAACTAGTGCCGTGAGACGCAGTCTGCCAATAGAGGACTCTCTCATGAAGCTTGTCGATCTTGACAGGTGCTACAGCGTGTCGCGCATCCCAACTGACAACGGAAGGGAGCTTGTGCTGTACAACCTTCACCTGTCTGCATATACATCTGATGGCACGATTGCCATAGAGCAGCTTGAAATGCTTCTTGCAGACATGCAGAAGGAATACGAGAAGGGCAACTACTGCATTGGAGGCGGAGATTTCAACAAGGATGTCGTAGGGCGTGGAGTGGAGGCATTTGGTATAGAGAAGACTGAATTCTCATGGGCCCAGCCAATTCCAGCAAAGGTGTTCGAGTCCAATGAAATGCACCTGGTTGCACCATACGACGAGTCAAATCCCATTGCAAGCTGCCGTAATCCAAACGAAGCCTATTGGGAAGGCCAGTACCAGATAACTGTGGATGGTTTCCTCGTAAGTCCAAATGTGACTGTTGTGGAGAGCCATGTAGTGGACGCCCGTTTCGAGTGCTCTGACCACAATCCAGTATACATGACGTTCGTTCTTGAGCCATGAATGTGGATTTTTGTGTGTTTGCGACCGTTTTGGACATTGGTTTGTTGAAAAAAGCCCTGCAAGTGGATAAATGATTTGTTATGAAGCTGATATACATTGTGGAAGACCATAGCGTGATAAGGGAAGGAGTCCGGAGATACCTTGAGCTTGCAGGCTACAAGGCCATGTCCTTTCCAAACCTTGCCTCCGCCCGTGAGGCTTTCAGAATCACGAAGGCTGACCTTTTGATTCAGGATGTGATGCTCCCTGACGGGGATGGCTTTGAATTCGTAAAGGAACTTCGCAGTACATGCGATGTCCCCGTCATCTTCATGACCGCAAGGATAGCGGAAGAGGACCGCATACATGGCTTTGAACTTGGCGCAGACGACTACATAACAAAGCCGTTCTCTCCAAAGGAGCTGGTGCTCAGAGTCCAGGCGATATTCAGACGCATAGACGGCGCAGCAGTCGAAGGTGGTGCATCAGGCGGTTCCGTTGCCAGTCCGCGGTTCTTCAAGGCCGGTCCGTCGTCGATGCTTTTCAGCGAAGCAGAGCACCGCATAGAAGTGGATGGCGCTCCAATGTCCTTGACTGCAGCCGAGTGGCGCATCCTCACGCTTCTGATAGAGAACTCCAACAGGGTCATCCCTAGGTCTGAGATGCTCCAGAAATGCTTCGACTATTCATCGGAGGCTTACGAAAGGATCGTTGACACCCACATAAAGAACCTTAGGGCCAAGCTTGGTGATGCGCCTTGGATAGAGACGGTAAGGGGCTATGGCTACAGGTTCATAGGCTATGCATCTGATATGGAACTGTCAGGTTCTGACGATACGCGAGTTGAAAACGCACGCGCAAAGGGAAAAGAGGTCAGATGAAAAAGGCCTTCTTCAAATACTTCATAAGCATATTCTCCATAACGGTCGTGACGCTCCTTCTGCAAAGCGTCATCCTCGTCGTGCAGTATTCGCATAGCCAAACCAAGTGGAAGACAGTCGTCTACAATGATTTTGTGGATGCCCTTGAGGAGAGCATAGAAAGCGGCCGCTTCAAGGATTTTGGTCTTGGAAGCCTTAGGCTCATAATGTCGTCTCTGGATGACAACAGGGTATCCGGCTACGTGGTCAGGGACACCAATGGCAGCACGATGTTCACCTTTGGGAATACCTCCGAGGGCAGAATGCTTGCAGCCATTCTTCCAGTCGACCAAAAGACATCTGCCGCCGCAGCATCGGACGGAAAACTCATGTCCACCGATTCACGCAACACGGTGAGGCTCAACGTCGTGTTCTCAGACGATTCCTTGGAAAGCGTGGAGGGATCGGATGCCTTTGTCCTATCCAGCGACGCAGACAGCTTCATGGTCGTGGAAAGAAAATCCCCGTACAGCAAGTACCAGACATATCTTGTTCTTCCAACTGCAATAAACGCCGATGACATAGTTGGCTCCATAACCTTGGCGTTCGAAGGGGAGGACCTTTTCATAATAGACCTGTTGACATATTCACCAAGGACCTATGCCTATTCCAAGGACGTCTTCGACTCCTGTCTCAGGGGTGTATTGGTGTCCGTTCCAGTGTGCCTTGTGATAGCACTGATCGCTGCATGGATCATAAGCTCCCGCAACATAAAGTTCATCGATGGTGTACGTACTGCATTGAAGAAGCTTGCAAGGGGTGAAAGTGATGTAAAGATGAAGCGCAGCCGCAACAGCGAGCTTGATGAGATTTCGACAGCCATAGAGGATTTGGACAAGGAGCTTCAGAAGAATGCCATGAGCCGTAGGGCTTGGCTTAGCAGCATCTCCCATGACCTGAACACTCCTGCAAGTGCAATAAAGATGATGGTTGACGGCATGGGCGACGGAGTGTTCCCTCTTGACGAAACCTCTGTCGCAGAGCTTAGAAAGGAATCCGATACGCTTAACGAGCGCATAGGGAAGGTCATAGACTTCTCTTCCATGCAGGCGGATTCCACGCCTGTCATAGACGAGGTTCCGGTGGCTGTGCTTGAGAACTGCATTGTGAACAGCCTTCCGTTCCTGAAGGACGGATCAAGACATATAGTGTTCGAACCCGTTTCAGACAATGTCAGATGCGATGTGGTCCTCATGACACGAGCCTGCATGGAGCTCATAAAGAATGCATTCGAATACGGAGAGGACAATGGTCCTGTCGTTCTCCGTGCAGGTGAAGACTCCCGTGGATGCTTTGTATGCGTTGAGAACAATGGCTCGATTCCAAAGGATATTGAGGATGGAAGCTTCCTTGAACCTTGGATAAGGGGTGATTGGTCCAGAACCAGCGGAGGCTCAGGCCTTGGCCTTCCAATCGTATGCACCGTAGCCAGGCTCCATGGAGGAGCCGTGACTTTGGAGAACGTGGAAGGCGGTACTGTAAGGGCTTCGATTCGTTGGTAGGTTCAGGCGGTGTTGGTGCTGTCGTTGGATTAGGCCTTGAATCTCTTGAGGCTCAAGGCATTGAGTACGACGGACAGGCTTGAGAGACTCATGCATAGCGCAGCTATCATTGGATCCAGCGTTGGTCCTCCAAACAGTGTGAGCAGTCCTGCCGCAACCGGTATTCCAAGAGTGTTGTAGAAGAAGGCCCAGAACAGACTGTGCTTTATGTTCTTTATGGTAGCTCTACTAAGACGTATCGCAGTGGGAACAGAGTTTAGGTTGCTGTTCATTATGACGACATCCGCAACTTGCATTGCAGCGTCTGTTCCACAGCCCATTGCAATGCCTATGCCTGCTTTTTCAAGGGCAGGAGCGTCGTTTATGCCATCGCCCACCATTATGCTGTCCTTGTTTCTCTCTATGAACGAGAGCTTGTCCTGAGGCATGAGCGATGCATGGAAGCCGTCAAGACCCGCCTGCTTGGCTATGGCCGCGGCGGTCTTCTGGTTGTCTCCTGTAAGCATTGTTGATTCAAGCCCAAGCTCCCTAAGCTTTGCCACGGCTTCCTTGGCTTCAGGTCTCAAGGAGTCCTCTATCATGACAAGCCCTTTGTACTGGCCGTTCAGAGCTACGTATATCTGGGCCTGCGAGTCTTCCTTTGGCATCTCTATGCCGTTGCCCTCCATGAGGGCTCTGTTGCCTGCAAGGATCACTCCTTCTGGAACGGTCGCTCTTATGCCTTTTCCAACTATCGCCTCAAAGGAGACGCCGTTGGCTAAGTCCGAATCTCCAAGCTTTTCGATCGTGCAGCTTTCGTTGCATTCGTCGTCTCCGTTTCCATTGCCGCCTTCTACGGCGTTCTTCGAGGCTTCGTCCTCGTATGCTTCCAGAATGGCCTTTGCGTAGGGGTGTTCTGATCTGCGTTCTGCAAGGGCGGCTAAGCGGAGCGTGCCAAAATCGGTATAGAAGGAGACTTTGGGCTTTCCCTGTGTCAAAGTCCCCGTTTTGTCGAACATTACGGTCTTCATGTTGGATAGCTGTTCGAGGGCCTGTGCGCTGCGGAACAGTATTCCAAGTGAGGCGGCCTTGCCGGTTGAGACCATTATTGCAATTGGCGTGGCAAGTCCAAGCGAGCATGGGCAGGCTATGACGAGCACGCTAACGGCGCACCTAAGGGCGAACGAGATGTCGCGTCCTGCAAGCAGCCATGCAACGAGGGTGACGAGCGATATCGACATTACGATTGGCACGAATACGCCCGACACCTTGTCCGCAAGCCTTGCTATTGGTGCCTTGGACGCTTGGGCCTGCTTGACCATTTCTATGATGGAGGAGAGCACTGTGTCCTTTCCAATCTTCTGCGTTTTGAATATGAACGAGCCGTTTGTGTTTATCGTGGCGCCCCAGACCTGGGAGCCTACTGTCTTGGATACAGGTAGGCTTTCGCCTGTGAGCATGCTCTCATCGACGTCGCTTGCGCCTTCCACCACGATTCCGTCTGCGGCAATCTTCTCGCCAGGGTGCACGAGTATGAGGTCTCCCACGGCTATATCCTTGGCATCTATCTCAACATTCCTGCCGTCCTTGACCAGCGTTGCTTTTGCAGGTGCCAGGTTCATAAGGCTTCGTATCGAGTCGCCGGCCTTTCTCCTTGACCTGAGCTCTATGTGCTTTCCCACCATCACCAGCGTGATTATCATTGCCACGCCTTCGAAGTATAGGTGAGGGTGCTCCATTGCCATGCCCGCCATCTCCATGGCTTCCATCGTGTGGCCCATTGCTGCATGCTGGGCTGCAAGCTGGGATGTCTGGACATTGGCCGCAGTTGTCTGGATGAGGTTCACGAGGCTGTAGACGAAGCTTGCTGTCGCACCTGTGGCCACCAGACTGTCCATGTTGGGCTGCAGCTTGAACAGGTTGAAGAACCCCTTGGTGAAGAACGTGTAGCCTGCAATCATCACCGGTATGCATAGGGCCATCTGAATCCAGCCCGATGTCATTGGCATTGACGGCACCACCATGGGCCCCATGCACAATATGAAGAGCGGAACCGTGAATGCAATGCAGGTGTAGAGCCTTATTAGGTGCATCCTCTCGCTTTTCTTCTCCTGCTTGGATTCCTCGTCGCTCATGCCTCCTTGGCTGTCGTCCTGCGGTGGAAGAAGCTGGAAGCCCGCTTTCTTCACTATGCTCTGAAGTTCCTCGAAGGAAACCTTATCTTCGTCGTATACTATGGTGGCTTCCTCTGCGGCAAGGCTCACCTGGGCGCTTTCCACGCCCTCCTTTCTTGAAAGTATCCTTTCCACGGATGCGCTGCACGCTGCACAGCTCATTCCCTTGACTCTGCAAATGACTTTCTTCATGTGTTAGATTATACTAACTGGCCATTTCCGCGGCAAGTGTTGAGGAGAATTGCTTTTCTTTGCTTTTTTTTCAACTAATGAGGGGCCTAAGGCTTTACAAATAGCTTTGATGGGACGATACTTGATTCAAAGCTTAAAGGAGGGGTGGGAATGTCTATCAAAAAATCATTTCTCGTTGTCTTCGTTGTATTGTCTGTATTTGTTCTGCTTGTCGGTTGTGATAGCAATCCTTCTGTGAATGGAAACACAAATGGAAACACCAATGATGGTGGTTCTCAGAATATAGGAGAAGGGAACGTTGAGATAAATAGTCTTTCCGATGTGATTTCCAATATGTCTGCTTTGAAATACTTCAAGGCAAACATAGATTCTTCCACTGCAGCAATTGGAATGGAGGAAGAGAGTTCTTCTTCCAAAGGAATGCTCCAATATCTTGACAAAATCCTTGTTAAACTCGATGAAGGTAGTTCAACGACAGAGCCCATAGAGTACACCGTTGTGAATACGAAAGACAGCAATGGAAACGATGTCCTTGGATTCGATGGTTCCAAGCTCCAACCTGGTCAGGTTGTTTCGCAGTCGATTATTCCCGGAAAATTGGATAAGGTCTATGTTGCGGGAGACTATACATTTGTTTCGTATCTGACGGTTGATACATATAAGTTGATGAACTACAAGGAAAATAGAGACAATGGAAATAACTGGTTCAGTGGCAATATTCAAGGTGATATAAACTACAATGGCAATAATGGAGGAACGAGGGAAAGCATATGGTGGAGTTTTCCTATATCTGGTGAGAGCTTAAGTATTACATATAACTATGCTAGGTGGTGGAATGATTCCGATGGAAAGCATCATGAAGTCAACGAGCAGAAAGACGAAACAGTTAGCCTAAGAACTTCGAAGAATGATTATCATGCTCCTTTGGAAAACGAAGGTGTTAGCTATTATGACACATTTGACTATTATACATCAAAGTTTCGAGAGAGCTTTATAATCGATAACAAGACAGGGTTGATATACTCCGTTGGGGATATGGATTTTTCTTTCCAGAATGGAGTCGCAATTGATGAAAAACTTGGTCCTGTTTCGATTGAGACAAATTCCGATGGAACTCTTCAAGTCGAACAACTTGTAGGAAACAGTCGTGTTTATATCTCACATGTTTTCAAAGATAAATACGGTCAGTACTACATCTATAACGATTCCCTTTCCGAACAAGTTGGACATGTGATGTTCTTCAAGGAGAAAGGGGAGTACATTCCCACGAAGGAAGGTATTGTCTTACATCTTACAATTGCAAATATAGGTTCTTGGAATATGTTTGGAATTGCCTCAATTGCTGTTGTAGGTGAAAACTTTTCAGAGAGGGCTTTGACAACAGATGATTCGTTTATTATTAACTATTCTTCCTCATACTACAACAACCAGTTGAGCGTTATGCCAAATGCTCTTAGATTGTACAATGAAACGAATGGCAATTCCGATTATTGGAGCGTTTTTCAAAACAACAATTCAGGGACGAATTATACGTTTTTCAATGTAAAGGATGGAAAACTTTATTGTTTCTATCCCAATGGAAACAGTAATTTGTATTTCTCAATCACGGATATTTCTGAGAATTACAACACAAAGATTCTTTCCTTTAATTCCAATGACAACACGACGTATTTTTCTTATTTGGATGAGGATACTATTCTTGTTGCTTCGAAGGAGAACAATTCGTATAACCTTTACTCTTATGATGTAACAAAAAGTGTTGAAGAAGGTCTGTGGCAGTACATTGTATTGCCAAATGGTGAGCAGTCATATGTTGGTAGTGATTATGATTCTTTTAGGAAGCGTTATTCCGATTTGGTTGGAATTAGTTTTGGGTCCAGTTCTGAATTGGAAGCAAAATCGGATTACAGCAATTGCATATGGGGAAATTACTATCAGAATTGGAAAGATGTCAGAGTTGATGACTATGACTATACTTTCTACAAGAAGAATATCGTTTGCAAATCTTTTGGTTCGAATCCTGAATATGAAGGAAAAGGGTATAATGTTGAAACCTCCAATTATCACTATGAGAAGAATACCAGTGGAATAATGGAGATGGGCTACTTATGTACTTGGAAAAGAAGTTCAGAAACAAAGACGACCTTTGGGTATGATCCAACAATGGAAGAACAGGGCTATGAGTTTGTAAAAGGGTCTAATTACAAGCAAGGCATTGTTCATTATCTTCAACTCAACGTGTATACCTATTACAAAGATGGAGAAGTTGTTGCTACTAGAGTTGAATCCATAGATCCTGAACCTACTGTAGAATATGATAATTGGACGTCTGAGCAGAAATGGATATACTTCGAGAATGGAGTAAGGCAATACGATTACGATTACATTTGGAGTAAGTGGGAAGTCGTTGCAACATCCAATGGATTTAATCCAGAATATGCAGAGAATGGCTGGAGGTATTCGGAGTCAGACTATGCTTTGAGAATTCCCGATTACATTCAAGATTATGATTACACCTACTACGATATAATCGAGTTGGGAACAGTTTTTGGCAACAACCCTGATCCTGCTTGGGATTACGATAGTAATTACACAAAAAGTGGAAATTGGCACAGTGACATACAGCGACGTTTTGTTTACGACTATGATTATGAGTATTACAAATTCAAAGATGGTTATGGCGAGGACTCTGTAAGAGCTCTTTGGAACAAAAACAATGGGGGTCCAATTGTTTCGTTGGACAGAAAGATCATATCCGGTGTTGTAATTAATAGTAACAACTGGAATAGTTACAATGCGTTGGATATGACTTTCGATAAAGTTTCCTTCGGTGGATCGACTACGTATAAGATTGTATTCAACGACCTGTCTGAGGAATACAATGCTGTTGAGTTCAGTTCATATGTTGCAGAAAAGCATTCCGTGACTCTGCAACCTATCAATAGATAAGAAAGAGAAGGCCTCTATGAGAAAATCGCTTGTTTTTTTGATTCTTGCTTGTTTTGTTATAGTCTCCTGTTCTGATCCTGTTCGTGTAGATTCCGGTTCATACGGTTCTATAGAAGTGTCAAAGAGCAGTGATGTCATAGAGGACTTATCTATTATCAGTAGCCTTAAAGCGAGTATTTCCTCTGACACTCAGGCCGTAGGTCTTGTTAGGGAATCTCTCTCTTCCCAGGTCTCAAAAGCTTTGGTCTCTGAGGATTCGCTTGGCAACGTTCTTGTCCAAAGGGATTCTTCAGAGGAACTACCATCTGAAGTCATGTTTTCTGTTGTCAAAAATGGTGAAAACTTCGATAGACATGGTAGGTTCAGAAACCCTGGAGAAGAAATTGAGCAATCGGAGCTTCCTGGTTTCATAGACAAGACCTATGTCTTGGGGAACTATACAATAGTTTCGTTCCTTGCTGTGGATTTCGATACATTGAAGAACAGTGCATCTACCATTAGAAAAGAATCTCCAAATGGTTCTCATTATAGCGGTGATTTCGATTTTAGAGATGCCGAGGATTCTTTTGGTTTTTCCAACATTGAATTTTCTTATGATGAAGGCAATGACTTTTTCAATATTTCTGTAAGCTATAAAGATCCATCGATGAATGGTTTTTCATGCGACCTTTCATTCAGAAGCCCAAAGAACACGCATAGGGTTCCTAACGAGCCTGACAACGTAACATATTTTGATACAATCGATTATTGCAATTCTATTTTTAGAAAGAGCTACATAATCGACAATTCGACGGGATTGATTTATCAACTTGATGATTCCATGAATGTTTCCGTTCATCAGGGTATTCTCATAGATGGGAAAAAAGGACCTCTAGATATAGAATTGGACGAAAACGGCAATTTGATTCTGAAACCAATTGTAAAGAATCCTTCTCTGTTCATATACGATATCTTCAAGGATTGTTATGGCCAGTATTATGTCTTGAACGACTCGATTGATGAAGTCGATTTATCTGACGGACTTTCCGTTGTGTATTATACCCAAACGGCGTCATATATTCCGGCCAAAGATGGTAGCGTAGTTCATATCACCTTCAATGATTCTTCAACCTCTCGTTTCTTTACCCAGGCGATTAAAAAGGTATCTAAGGTTGGTGCTTCTTTTGTGGACGAGCCTTTTGAAACTGATTGCACTTTGGAATTGAACTATGAAGGAAGAGTTGAGGAGTCAAGCTTGAACGAAGGTCTCAAGTCTTACAATTCCTACAATGGCAACGATTGGAAAGTCGTTCCAAATGGTGGATCTTTCCATGTTTTTGATAAAATCATGGATGGAAAACTTCTTAGCTACTATGTTGATGGTTTCTCTTATGCTGTTTTTGCAACAACCGACATCTATACAGGCGATATTGAGTTTATCGACTATACCTGTGAGCGTGATACGAATTACTATTTTGCCCCTGATGGCCGCACTCTTATAATCGTTTCGAACAAACTGAATAAGAACAAATCATCCTACTCCATATATGCCGTGTATCCATTTGAAGACGATGAGTATAGGCAGCACTTCTATTTGGAGATTATGAATTCGTCTGGAAACGTACACAGAACTCCAACATACGATGAGTTCAAGTCTAAGTACTATATGGCCTTTAAGAAGGCCAATAGTGATAGGTATTCTCCTACCGAACTTAGAGCTAAGTATCGGATTGACTTAGATGGTACTAGCGACTGGGTTGAAGGGTGGACCAACTACGAAGAGATTTCACGTTCGGAAGAAGGCGTAGATTCCTCTACTCTCAAAACTGTCGTTTACTATTATGTTTGGAAGCCTGGTTATAGCGATGATGTGTTCAAGAACATGTACTACAAGTATGAGTATGTTGACGATGGAGAATACAAGCTTGATTTGTCTCAACACACGATACTTGAGAACATTGTACTTGACAAATCCTGCTTCAGAAACGGATTGGATTTCATGAATATGTCATTTGAAACCAGAACTGCAAGCGGGAACGCCGAGTATTCAATTGTAAAGAATTCTGATACTGCTGAATATGAAGCTGTACTATTCTCATTTGTGACTGCTCAGCGAGATGTCATTGTCCTTCAACCTGTAAATAGAGCTTTTCGCTAATGCTGTTGCGCTAAATGGCCAAGCTTTGTATGATTGCTGTCGTGTGGGCAGAGCCGCGATTTTTGTTTGGCAGGCATCGTCGATGTCCTAGCAAAGGAGAGTTATATGGATTTCAAGAGAGTTCTTACGATTCAGGACATTTCATGTGTAGGACAGTGCTCGCTCACCGTTGCGCTTCCAATACTCTCCGCCTGTGGGCTTGAGACTGCAATCCTTCCATCTGCGGTCCTTTCGACACATACTGGAGGTTTTACCGGCTATACATTCCGCGATCTTACGGATGATATGCCCGCAATCGCCGCCCATTGGGAGAAGGAAGGCATTGGCTTCGATGCTGTCTACACCGGCTATCTTGGAAGTTCAAAGCAGATTTCATACGTCATGGACATCATGTCCTCTTCCCTTATGAATGCTGGTGCATTGAAAATCGTTGACCCAGCCATGGCAGACAACGGCAAGCTCTACTATGGTTTCAACAACGCCTTCGTAAAGGAGATGAAGAAGCTGTGTTCCGTTGCGGACTTTGTCCTTCCAAACATAACGGAAGCCTGTTTCTTGACAGACTACGAGTACAAGGAAGTCTATGATGAAGCCTATGTAAAAGGGCTCCTTGGAGAGCTTGCTTCCTTCTGCAAAGGAACAATCGTCCTAACTGGAGTGAGCTATGACAGCTCTTCCACCGGTGTCGTCGTCTATCATGACGGCAAGTTTGACTATTACCGCCATGTAAAGCTCGAGGGCGGATGCCATGGAACCGGAGACATCTATGCGTCTGCATTCGTTGGTGCCCTTGTCAACGGCCATGATGCAGTTGCTTCTGCAAAGATTGCCGCAGACTACACCGTCAAATGCATAGAAGTCACCCAAAGCGACAAGGATCACTGGTACGGAGCCCGCTTCGAGCCGGTGCTTGGCGACCTGATTGCCGCTGTAAGATAATTCTTGGTCTTCGTGCGGTCTACGTCGTCGCTTCAGCATGTGCCGTGCAGATAGCACTGTCATATGCTTTGCTCCTAGTATCCCATCACGAATCCCTGCGAATCGAGATTCTTGGTCTTTGGGTCGTCTTCTGTGTCACTGCACTCGGGCTGTGCATCACAGCACTATCCCTTGTTTGTATCCTTGAATACGGCTCAAATCCCTGCGAATTGCATTCTTGGTCTTTTGATTTCCACAAAAACTTGGAAAAAACTCAGTTCAGTGGAAGATTTTCCACTTCTTTTGCAAAATCTGTACAAAAGAGAAACAGGTCTTTGCATAAAACCAATGAAAGCAGCTTTTTATGCAAATAAAGTTTAATATTTGGGGGGAAATGCCGTTTTTATTACACCTTGACATGTCTCCTTGATGGAAAGGACTTGGCTCTGAAAAGCTGGTTTCTCAAACTTTTTTTCAAAAAGTGTGAATGGAAACGCCAGGTTTTCTTGAATTAGTTAGATGGAAGGCAAAAACACATAAAAGGAGGTGCTTATGTTTTCTTATCTAAGGTTCGAGATGGAGAATTCCTTGGGGATTCCCGTGAAGGTTGAGATCGATCACAAGGCAGGGCTTTTGACTTATGGAATTGCGTTTGGAGGAGAGAACGCAAAGGAAACCAAACGTCGCACGATGAGCAAGGGGAACTCCGACAGGTTCATACGCAGGTGGCATAAGGTGAGCTGCAATGACCTTATCAGAGATCTTGCGGCTTACCAGGAAACCCAAAAAGGGGACTATTGGCAGCTTTTCGTCAAGTACGACGACGTGGATCTTTCCATTTCAGGGCAAAGACCAGGGGCATCGCTTTTCGATTCGTTCATAGAGCCGCTGATGGAGCTTCTTGACGATACGTTTGGAATCACGCAGTTCGTGAAGGCTTCAAGGGTGGACAGGCTTGAGATAGAACTGTTCGATCCTTTTCCTGTTCCTGAAGAGCTTTCGTTCATGGAAGGTTCCGATGAATGCTCCCATGTGGAACATGTAAGCCTTTCAAGGGATGATTGGACCCTGACCTATACAAGAAGATTCCCTCAAGGTTGCTTTCACAACAGCTATGAATGCCACTGCGAAGGTGAGATCCGTCAACTGTTGGATCAGACTTCAGACATCTTCGATGGAGGGGATTTGTTCAAGGGTCATATAAGCGAAGATGACGACCCCATCCTTACCTTCACATTCCATTTTCACGATGGAAACCAGGCAATGGTCAATAGAAGTCTCTCAAAGGAAGGGACTGGCAACCAAATCTACGATGAATTGCTTGACGTCATTGGTCGAACGATAGGGTGCACCGTTTTTGGAGGTAGCATGTTCGACCTTGACAGGGATGACGGCGGAAACGAATCTTCTGAAAAGTCATTCACAAGTAATAGTCCGTCTATGGACAGGTATTTGGGTTGACAGAGAGCGGAATGCATTTGACATCGGCCTATAGGATATGATTAAACAATGTATGTATTGGAGGTGTTGTGTGGAGATAACAAAGTTTCTTGAAAACGAAAAGATTACAGAAAGTGATTCTTGGAACAGAATGTTGGAGGGTCTTTCAATGTTCTCAGATGATTTCATGGAAACAGGGCGAGAACAAGGTGAATTCGAAAGAGACGAAAACTTCTTTGCGGAGAATTGGGTGTAGCTTATTCCTGCATGTTGCAAAAATGTTGCAGCATGACAGGTTTGTTGTTTTTATGTTGCCAAAATAACGGTTTTGCAAACTTGTGAGCTGCCTCAAACGACTGTTGAGAAAGTTTTATGGCAAAGGTGTCAATACTGTGGTATACTGCCTGTATCAAACTAGTGGGCGTTGGAAGATTGTGCATAGGGGCTTTGGACCAAGTCTCATAGCCGTGTACGTTGGACGACGAAGACATCATTCCTTGGAGGTATGAAATGGAAGAAAAGAAGAACATCGGCAAGCTGCTCTTGGGTGAGTGGAACACAAAGACGATCGTCGCCGTCGCTGTTGGTGCAGCTCTGTTCGGAGTCCTCATGTGCTACGGTGGAATCCCTGTGTTCACCAATACGAGCCTTACGACTGCAATGCTTGTGCCTGTCATCGTCGGAGGTCTCTTTGGACCTCTTCCAGCATTCGTTGCAGCAGGCGTAGGCAACGTGATCGCTGACCTTATAGGTGGTTGGGGGATGTGGTTCGACTGGTCAATTGGAAACGCCGTGATGGCATTCTGCGTTGGACTTCTTCCTGTCTATGGTGCGAACATCAAGGAAGGCGTCTTTGAAGTCAAGCATATGGTCATCTATGCAATATGCTGCATCCTTGGCAACGTGATTTCGTTTGGTGTCATAACTCCAATCTTCACCGTAATTTTCTATGGCGGCGACCTTGAAGTCACTTTCATCCAGGCATTCGCTGCAACACTTGGAAACTTTGCGGTGTTGGTCGTAGTTGGAATCCCTGTTCTCAAGGTTCTTGCAAACCGCTACAAGTCAAGGTCCAACCTGGCTCAGGAGCACAGCGACAACTATTGATGTCGTGTCGCGGATTGGGGCTGTTGTATGGCAACAGCCCCTTTTTTTGGTTTTTCGCTCTATTGCTTGGACAATATTGCTTGGACAATTGGACGAGAAACTTTGACTCCATTTAAAACGACGATAGGAACAGGTAATGGCTGATACAGTAATCAGATTCAAGGACTTTGGGTTCCAGTACAAGGTTCAGCAGAAACCTACTTTGTACGATATAAACCTGGAGATACACAAAGGGGAGAAGGTCCTGATCCTTGGAGGCTCGGGCAGTGGGAAGTCCACATTGGCCAATTGCATAAACGGACTCATCCCATTTTCATACGAAGGGACCATAACAGGGTCCGTTGAAGTCAACGGACACGAAACCAAGGGTTCTTCGATTTATAAGCTAAGCAAGGAAGTAGGTACTGTGCTTCAGGACAGCGACGCCCAGTTCGTTGGTCTCTCCGTTGCGGAGGATATAGCCTTTGCAATGGAGAACGAGTGCATACCGCGTTCCCAAATGGTTCCAATAGTGGAGGAACATGCTGCAACCGTTGGCATGCAGGATTTCCTAAAGGCTGTGCCGTTCGACCTTTCAGGAGGTCAGAAGCAAAAGGTCGGCATTGCAGGAGTCCTTGGAAGCAATGTGGATATACTCATATTCGACGAGCCTTTGGCCGCATTGGATCCAAGAATGGGCGAGACCGCCATAGAGCTCATAGACCAGCTTGCTCAGGACAAGGAAAGGACCATAGTCATAATAGAGCATAGACTTGAAGATGTGCTTCACAGACGCGTGGACAGGGTCATCCTAATGTCTGAGGGACGCATAGTCGCAGACACGACACCGGATGAGATCCTCAAAGGTACTCTTCTCCAGCAGTACGGGATACGAGAACCTCTCTATATTACCGCAATGAAGTATGCAGGTTGCAGTCTTGAAGGAAACGATGGCCTAAGCAGCATAGACAACATGGTTTTCTCTGATGAAAGCCGTGAGAAACTCCTTCGTTTCTTTGAAAGCCAGGTGGAGTCCCATGAACCTCATCCTGGTGAGGAGCTTGTAGCGGTGAAGGATGTGTCCTTCTCATACGATGACAGCCGCAAGGTCCTTGAGGATGTCTCGTTTACGATCCACAAGGGTGAACGCATAGCCGTAGTTGGCAGAAACGGGGCTGGAAAGTCCACCGCCGCAAAGCTTATATGCGGAATCTGCCGTCCCAACAAAGGTTCCATAACCATAGACGGCAAGGATGCCAAAGGCCTTTCCATAAAGGAGATTGGCGAGCGTGTTGGCTATGTCATGCAGAACCCCAACCAAATGATCGTGAAGGACACGATAAAGAACGAGGTCGAATATGCGCTCACGCTACGCAATATGCCAAGGGATCAGATAATAGTCCGTGCGACTGATGCCCTCAATGCATGCAGCCTTTTTCCAATGCGCAACTGGCCTGTGGATACTGTGAGCTATGGACAGAAGAAGAGGATAACGGTTGCATCCATACTGGTCCTCCAGCCTGATGTGATAATCCTTGACGAACCGTCTGCCGGTCAGGACTACAGAAGCTACACTGAGATCATGAAATTCCTCGATGTCCTCAACAAAAAGTACGGTAAGACCATAGTGTTCATAACCCATGACATGCACCTTGCGCTTGAGAACACGGACAGGGCCATAGTGTTCACCGATGGAAGGCTGCTCAAGGACGACAGGACGTTTGCCGTACTTGCGGACAACGACACCATTGAAAAGGCCAATCTCAAACAGACGTCCCTCTACAGACTCGCCCAAAGGCTTGGACTTGAGCCCGAGAGGGTTATACGCCATTTCATAGACTACGAGAACTACAGAAGCCGTGAAAAGGGGAGCGCCAAAGACGAAGAGTTCGAAGGCAAAGAACTTGAAGACGTAGAAGCTGAAGACTTAAAGGAGGGTGGACAGGCATGAACAACAGATTCCTGATAAACTTCACTCCTGGCAACACGATGATGCACAAGCTCACAGGAGGCACTAAGGTGCTGCTTTTCGTGCTGTTCACGGTTGCCATAATCGCCACGTTCGATGTAAGGGTCATAGCAGTGCTTTCGATCCTTCCAATAGCAGCAATAATATCCATGAAGCCAAACTACAAGCCAATAAGGTTCATGATAGGCTTCATGGTGCTTGTCGTTGGCATAATTGGTTCTCTCATGCTCCTTCTCGTGTCCCCTGACGCCGGCCTTACAAACGTTGGCGGCAGCACCGTGATATGGCGCCTTGGTGAGAACTTCTTCGTCACGAAGGAGACCCTTTGGTACATATTCGCAATGTTCGTCAAAAGGCTTGCCTCGTTCATGGTCGTCATAGCGTTCGTGCTTGCGACGACTCCAAGCGAGTTTGCATCGGGCTTGGCCTTCCTGCACGTTCCATACAAGGTGTGCACCATCGTCTCCCTTGCATACAGGACGATTCCAGACATTGCAAGACGCTATACCGACATAAAGAACAGCATGCAGATGCGTGGAGTCGAACTCTCGAAGAAGGCCTCCCTTGGAAAACGTCTCAAGGCCACCGCGGCGCTTCTGGTCCCACTTGTCGTATCGTCGTTTGGAAAGGTCGAGGTCATAGCAAACGCAATGGATCTAAGGGGCTTTGGACGGCTCAAGAAAAGGACCTGGTACTCCGAGCACGAACTCACCAAGGCCGACAAGGTCCTAAGGATATTTTGCATCTTGTTCGGTATGCTGATTGTTGCCTATATAGTGTGGTTCAGAATCTTAAATCCATGGCCTGTAACGTATTGGAGTCCGTTCATCGCACGCGAGGACATCATCAAAGTGGGTCGATTCGAAACCCTGTCTATCCTCAAGTGGTTTGGAAAATAGGTCGCACGACATATGCACTTAAGCAAGGAGTTCGCAATGAAAAGAGCAGTAGTACTACAGACCGATTTTGGCGAGGGCAACGTATCGGTCTCGACAATGAAAGGTGTTTGTAGAATCGTTGACCCAACGCTTGAGGTCTTCGATTCTACCCATTCCGTAAGGCCGTTCGATGTTCTCAAGGCAAGTGATGCCCTGTTCTATGTTATTCCTTTCTGGCCTGCAGGGACCGTATTCGTGTCGGTCGTAGACCCTGGAGTTGGAACATCACGCAAGTCGTGCGTTGCGCTTCTAGAGAACGGAAGCTACGTTGTCACTCCTGACAACGGTACGCTTACATACATGAAGGATAGGATTGGCATAAAGCAGGTGAGACAGATAGACGAGACTGCAAACCGCTATCCAACCACCCGTGACGTACACATCTTCCATGGTCGTGATGTCTATGCCTACACCGCCGCACGCCTTGCAAGTGGAGTCATAGACTATGAAGGGGTTGGGCCTGAATACCCTGTATCCCAGATAGTCGAGGCTCCTTATGTGAAGCCTCGGAAGCTCGCTGACGAAGTCTACGGCATGATAGCCGATTCCTCAGTTCACTTTGGACTTGTCACCACGAACATCCCGTTCCGTTGGTTGGCAGAGTGCGGTATGGAATATGGCGACAATGTAAAGATACGCATCGAGCATGCAGGTGAGTGCGTTCTTGAAGAAATCGTCCCAATAGCCAAGAGCTTTGGGTTCGTCCCTGAGGGCAGTGATTTGGTCTACAATTCAGAGACCTCCATGATTGAGGTTGCAACGAACCGTAGGAACATGGTTGTTGAACGCAACCTTGGAGACGGCGCTGATTGGACCCTTGCTGTACGCAAGGCCTGACGAAGGAGGGTTTTATATGGGTTCTGATAGAGTGTTCACAAGAAAATCGGTCCCAAATGGTGGACTTGTCGCCGTGCAGAGCGACTATGGCATGGGCGGAGCAGCTTCCAAGATCGTTGGCAGCATACTGTCCACAAGTCCAAGTACGACCGTCTACGATGTGACAAGTGCAATTCCCAAAGGGGATGTCGCCACGGCTTCGTGCGCGATGTATTCGTTCTTCCAATTCTTTCCTGTTGGGAGCGTGTGCCTCTCCCTCGTTGGTGAGGGAAGGCCGTGTGTCGTGAAGACCTCTCAGGGCCGATACATAGTGACGCCTGACAACGGAACGCTTACCGCATGGTATTCCAAGTTCCCTTTCGAAGAGGTCCGAGAGGTGGATCTGTCCGGTGCTCCTGACGGCTGCATCCCTCTTGCGTGGGCCGCAGCCCGTCTTGCAAGTGGAAAGTGCTCCTTTGAGGACATGGGACCTTCTTACTTCGCAAAGGACATCGTGCTTATTGACGCCAAACCAGCAAGGATTGGAGACGGCGTTGTGGAGTGTGGGGTGTTCAGCCTTGTGAGGAACTTTGGAAACCTGAACCTGAGTGCCACATACGAGGAGTTCGAGAAGTCCGGCATACGCTTTGGAGATCATGTCAATGTCCTGATGCGTAGGGATGGCGTTGAAATATTCAACGAAGATATGCTCTATGAGCATTCTTTTGGATTTGCAAAGCCTGGAGATCCAATCCTTTTCAACGGAAGCACCGGCTACATGGGGCTTGGACTCAACCTTGAAAGCTTCGTCTCTAAATACATGCCTGAGTCCATGGAGGACGGGTTCGACCTGTCTCGCTATGAGATTGCGATAAGAAGGATCTGAAGATATGAGTGTTGTAAATTGTGGTGTGAATGCCGTGGATGCGGAGGCCGCCTCTGTAAAAGGGAAAAAGCCTGATATCGTCCTCATGACGGACTTTGGGCTTACGACTGGTTTTGTTGGTTCAATGTATGGAGTCATACGCAAGGTTGACCAAAGCCTTGGCGTGTTCGACCTCAACCATGAGATACGTCCATACGACATGAGACAGGCTGCGTTCCTGCTTGCCGATACCGTCATGTACTGGAAGGACGGGACCGTTTTCGTATCCGTCGTAGACCCTGGAGTTGGAACCTCGCGTAGGTCCTGCGTTGCGCTTTTGGACAACGGCAGCTATGTCGTGACTCCTGACAACGGGACGCTCACTGCCGTGAAGGACCACGTTGTTGCAGTGCGTGAGATAGACGAAAGCGTCAACCGCCTCTCCGGGTCAGAGCGTGCCAACAGTTTCCATGGCCGTGATGTCTATGCCTACACCGCAGCCCGTCTTGCTTCTGGTATAATCGATTACGAGGGGGTGGGGCCGCAGTATCCTGTGGAAGAGATAGTGCTGTTCCCCCAGACAAAGGGACATGTGGAACCAGGTCTTGCAAAGGGCCATATCACAGGTTGCCTCAAGCACTTTGGCTCTCCTGAGACCGATATCTCCGTTGTGGATTTCGAGAAGACCGGCATAGTGTACGGCGACATGGTCCATGTTTGCATAGAGAAGGCTGGAGAGGTCCTCTTCGACATGCCTGTGCTCTACCACAAGTCGTTTGGGTTCGTGCCTGAAGGCGAGCCCATACTTTGCAACGGAAGCACAAGCCCATACATGGAGATAAGCCTGAACAAGCGCAGCTTCGCCCAGAAGTACCTTCCAGACATCTTCGATGACGGCGAGGTTTTCACTGACTATTCCATTGAGATTTCAAAGCTATCGGGTTGTAGTGCCCACCAGCTTTCCAAGGAGGTGTGATATGAGGCCATTTGTAGTTATGCAGACCGATTTTGGCGTAGGTGGCGGTGGTGCCATGTACGGTGTATGCAAGACCGTTGACCCTGATCTAGGTGTCTACGACCTTAGCCATGTCATTCCAAAGTTCAATGTGGAGGCGGCGTCCAAGTCCTTGGTGTCAGTGATTCCATATTGGCCTGTCGGAACCGTGTTCGTGTCAGTCGTGGATCCTGGTGTTGGCACCTCAAGGCGTGCATGTGTGGCAAGGACGTCCAACGGCTACTATGTGGTGACTCCTGACAACGGAACTCTTACACTTCTCAAGAAGGAGTTTGGCATTGATGCCGTTAGAGAGATAGACGAGACCGTAAACAGGCTCAAGGGCACGGAGAAGACCAGCATATTCCATGGCAGAGACCTCTTTGCATACTGCGCCGCACGCCTTGCTTCAGGAGTGATAGACTTCGAAGGCGTTGGCCCTGAGTATCCAGTGGAGGAGATTGTCCTTTACTAGTTCAAGAGAGACGTTTCAGAAAATGCTTCAGAAGGCGAGGCCGTTGGTGGTCAGGCCTTCTGGAGCTTTATGGCCCAGTTCTCACCTGAACCAATTCTGTACTCCTGTGCGAAGCTTCCTTGGTTTATTGCAAGGCCAACGTTCAGGAGGCTGTTTATGTACAGAAGCGGTTCGCCTATCTCCACTTCAGTGAAGTTCCTGCACATTCGCATCGTATAGCCAAAGACTATCTTGTGGTTGTGGCTTATGAGGACCCTCACATCGTCTCCGTACTTGATGCCGTACTTCTCGAAGATCATGGTGTCTGGTATGTTCGTCCAAAGGCTTCCATAGCGGGTGTCAAGGACGTCTATGTTTCCACAGACCTCTCCTCCTTCTATGACCGGATCCGATACGTTGAGCATGACGGGGCTTGGTTCAAGAAGGGGACCCACTTCGTCGAACGTTATGGTTCCGCTTGCAATCCTAGCTCCAGTGTATGCATACACGTCACGTCCATAGAAGGTGAACGACCTTTGGCTGTTCTTGAGCCTGTTGACGGTCTCGCTTATCCTACGTCTTTCAAGGATTCCAATCTCCTTTGCAATGTGCGACAGTGTGCCGTTGTCAGGTGTCACTATGACGTGTCCTGTTTTTGTAAGCACCGCCACGCTTTCACGTTCCGATCCAACACCAGGGTCCACGACTGATACGAAAACGGTTCCGGGTGCCCAGAACGACATCGTTTGGATGAGTCTATAGCTTGCTTCCCATATGTTGAACTGTGGGATTTCATGCGTAAGGTCTTCAAGCTTGAGGTTGTGGTCCACTTCGTCCGCAACTCCGTGCATGGCGCTCACGGCTCCGTCCACATATCCAAAGTCCGACATGAACACAACAGTGCCCCTTTCCGTCCATGGTGCAAGCTCTTTGAGCTCCTTTGCGCTTTCGTATGTCATGTGTTCATACCTCCGTAGTCGTTGTATTCGTACAATCCTGGCCTATCATTTCATTGTCCAATGATTCTTTGGACCTCGTCGATGCCAAGGGAAGCACATTTTGCAATCATTGGGATTGGAATTCCGTTTGCATTCATCTCCTTGACCATGCGGTTAGTGGCGTTGGCTTCTCCAATTGAGATTCCCCTGGCTTCACCTGAGGCTTCGCCCTCGTCGTATTTGTCCTTTAGAAGGAACTCCAGCTT